>Ga0101941_1000098_pt1 | contig 227065 bp, 192 predicted proteins | sample DewCreD2012metaG_3_FD_75242 | JGI IMG/M metagenome (GOLD analysis project Ga0101941, IMG submission 75242) | Hot spring sediment bacterial and archeal communities from British Columbia, Canada, to study Microbial Dark Matter (Phase II) - Dewar... ... | reverse complement strand
AGCGTTGGCACCACCTGATCCCATCCCGAACTCAGCAGTGAAACGATGCATCGCCGATGGTAGTGTGGGGTTTCCCCATGTGAGAGTAGGTCATCGTCAAGATTAAATTCCAAAACCCCATTTGCGTAAGCAGATGGGGTTTTGTTTATGTGCGCGAAAAAATTGGTATCCATCTTTCCCAGGATAACTAGCGCATGAGAGCTGCTCGGCTCCGGTCTGAGTATTGGCACTGGCTCTTGCGTAGGTCGGTTGTATCGCTATCATGCGCCTCTTACTACCAGGCAGTTTCACTCATGCATACCTTGCTAAAGCTACTTGAAGACGGGGCGTTTCACTCTGGCGAGGACCTGGGGCTTGCGCTGGGCGTCAGTCGGAGCGCGGTCTGGAAGAAGCTGCAGCAGCTGCAGGCTGACATCGGCATTGAAATTTACAAGGTGCGCGGTCGTGGGTACCGTTTGGCTTCGCCGCTGTCCTTGCTGGACGATGAGGCGCTGCGTGGTGGGCACGCTGAGCTGGGTTGGGCGTGCAGCATCCACGAAACGATCGACTCGACGAATGCTGAAGCCATGCGAGTGGCGAATTCAGGCGCTGTTCTTCCATGCCTGGTTCTTGCAGAGCAGCAGACGGCGGGCCGCGGCAGGCGTGGCCGTCATTGGATAAGTCCTTTTGCTGAAAATCTCTACTACAGCCTCGCGCTGCGTATGGATGGAGGGACGCGTCGGCTCGACGGTCTTAGCCTTGTCGTAGGGCTTGCAGTAGTAGATACCCTGCGACAGCTCGGTATTCGTGACGCGGGGTTGAAATGGCCTAACGACATTCTGGTTGGCGGCAAGAAAGTCGCGGGAGTGCTGCTCGAGGTAACTGGCGATCCCGCCAATGTATGCCATGTAGTGATTGGTATTGGGATCAATATCAACATGCGTGAATCCAGTGACGTCGACCAGGCCTGGACTTCATTGGGCCTCGAGCTGGGACATCTCCAGGACCGGAACAACGTTGCCTGCGCCCTCAGTCGAAATCTCAGCGCCTATCTTGCTGGGCATCAAGAAAAGGGTTTTGCAGCCTACCGGAGAGATTGGGAAGGCAAGCACTTATGGCAAGGCCTCGGGGTTGCTCTTACCGCAGGTGCGACGATCACTCATGGCGTTGTTATGGGGGTTGGTGATGATGGAGCGTTACGCCTTGAGGTTGGCGGGCGTGAGGAGCATTTCAGCGGCGGGGAAGTGAGTCTCAGGCTCAAGGGTGATTAGGGTTCAAATCGCAGTCAGTAGGTAGGCATGCATCCGGATGCGTATCGTTTATGAGGTGGGTATGCCTTGGACGTTGTTGTTAGTACTGATGTTGAACGGTCTTTATTTTGTATGGCATCAGCAGGATGCGCCGCTACGCCCTAAAGAGGTTGAGCCGCTGCTAACTCATCGAGCATATGGCCAGGATATTCGGTTACTAAGCGAGTCAGGATTGGGTGGTGGTAATGCGCACACCACTGCAGATCAAGAGAAATGCCTCTACGTTGGAGGTAGCACCAAGCAGGCTGAGGCGGCGCTTCTCGAGCAGCGCCTTGTTGCTTTGGATATAGATGCTCGCTTTGGGAAACGCCTGGACCTGCAAGGCGGCGGTTACTGGGTGAAAATTGCGCCTGCTAGCCGGCGGCTGATCAGCGAGGCGTTGATCGCCGAGCTCCGTAGGGATTTCCCCACGCTAAAAAATGAAATAATGTCGTGTGAAGGCATTGCAACCGCAGAATAGTTTGAATAGAATGGCGCCCGCTTCGCAGTGCAGATCAATTGATAAGTACTGGTGTTGCGAGAGTCAATGCTTGTAACCTCAAGTTTTTATTGAGAAAAAGATTGACAGAAGGGTGGCATGATATAGAATGCTGCCTCGCTTAGGAGGGGTTCCCGAGCGGCCAAAGGGATCAGACTGTAAATCTGACGTCTACGACTTCGAAGGTTCGAATCCTTCCCCCTCCACCAAATTTTGAGCGTAAGCAGCAAAGCTCAGCGGGTATAGTTTAGTGGTAGAACCTCAGCCTTCCAAGCTGATGATGCGGGTTCGATTCCCGCTACCCGCTCCAAGTTTTTCTGGTTGTGCGATGTGTTTTGCTCTTGTAGCTCAGTTGGTAGAGCACACCCTTGGTAAGGGTGAGGTCAGCGGTTCAAATCCGCTCAAGAGCTCCATTACTAAGGCAGATATGCAAGTATCTGCCTTTGTTTTAGGCGCTACGAATTCCAAGTTTTTCAAGGGCTTGGTGAGGTAGTGCTGCAGCGGGTCGATTTGCGCAGTGCGTACTTTTCGAGTTGCTGTTGAAATCTTCCTGTCAGGTCCGCATAATGTTCGGCCTGATTTTGCTTTTAGGTCAGTAGCTCAATTGGCAGAGCGACGGTCTCCAAAACCGTAGGTTGGGGGTTCGATTCCCTCCTGACCTGCCAGATTCTCTAAAGTATCTGGCTTTCTTTTCACAGGATTTTAGTAGATGAATCCAAAGGCTGAAGCCCAAGACTCCCGTTTTGATCTCGTGAAGTGGCTTGTAGTAGTGCTTCTGGTGGTCGTGGGTGTCGTTGGAAATCAATACTATTCCGCGCAACCAATCCTGTATCGCGTTCTTGCCCTGCTTGTTATCGCCGCTGTGGCAGCCTATGTGGCTCTGCAGACTGGGAAGGGTAAGGCTTTCTTTGTTTTGGCCAAGGAAGCTCGCGCTGAGATTCGTAAAGTCGTGTGGCCTACGCGTCAAGAGACTACTCAGACCACTCTGATTGTGGTTGCGGTCGTTCTTGTGATGGCGCTGCTGTTGTGGGGTTTAGATTCCCTGCTCGGCTGGCTTGTTTCCTTGATTGTCGGCTAAGGGTGTCCCGTGGCTAAGCGTTGGTACGTAGTGCATGCCTACTCGGGTTACGAGAAGCATGTCATGCGCTCTCTTGTTGAGCGTGTAAAGCTTGCAGGCATGGAAGATGGCTTCGGCGAAATTCTGGTCCCTACTGAAGAAGTAGTGGAGATGCGTAACGGCCAGAAACGCAAAAGCGAGCGCAAATTCTTCCCTGGCTATGTGCTTGTCCAGATGGACATGAACGAGGGTACTTGGCACCTGGTCAAGGATACTCCTCGCGTCATGGGCTTCATCGGTGGCACGGCGGACAAGCCTGCGCCTATTACCGATAAAGAAGCTGAGGCTATCCTGCGTCGCGTTGCTGACGGCAGCGACAAGCCGAAGCCAAAAACTCTGTTCGAGCCGGGCGAAGTCGTCCGTGTTACAGACGGTCCGTTTGCTGATTTCAACGGTACTGTCGAAGAAGTCAACTACGAGAAGAGCCGGATCCAAGTGGCAGTGCTCATTTTCGGACGCTCCACTCCGGTGGAGCTAGAGTTCAGTCAGGTCGAAAAGGCGTAACTGAGCTCAGAATCCCATACCCCGCAGCCTTGGGCTGTGGGGTTTTTTCGTCACCGGGATAAACGCGCAAGTAACCGGGGAGCCTTTCGAGGCGCTAGAACCCGTAATTGGAGTGCCTCATGGCCAAGAAGATTACCGCTTACATCAAGCTTCAAGTGAAAGCCGCTCAGGCTAACCCTAGCCCGCCTGTTGGTCCTGCACTGGGTCAGCACGGCGTGAACATCATGGAATTCTGCAAAGCGTTCAACGCCCGTACTCAGGGTATTGAGCCAGGTCTGCCGACTCCTGTGATCATCACTGTTTACAGTGACCGCAGCTTCACCTTTGAAACCAAAAGCACCCCGGCTTCGGTACTGCTGAAAAAAGCAGCTGGCCTGACCAGCGGCTCGGCTCGTCCGAACACCGTAAAAGTTGGCACCGTAACCCGTGCTCAGCTTGAAGAAATCGCCAAGGCAAAAAATGCCGACTTGACCGCTGCTGATATGGACGCCGCCGTGCGCACCATCGCCGGTTCCGCTCGTAGCATGGGCCTTAACGTGGAGGGTGTGTAATGGCTAAGCTGACTAAGCGCCAAAAGGCTATCGCTTCCAAGGTTGAAGCTGGCAAATCGTACAACTTCAACGAAGCCGCTGCTCTGCTGGCTGAGTTGTCGACAGTGAAGTTCAGCGAGTCTGTAGACGTTGCTGTGAACCTCGGTGTTGATCCTCGTAAATCCGACCAGGTCGTACGTAGCGCTACCGTGCTGCCACACGGCACTGGCAAGACCGTTCGTGTAGCGGTATTTACTCAGGGTCCAGCTGCTGAAGCTGCTCTGGCTGCCGGCGCTGATCGCGTTGGTATGGACGACCTGGCTGCTGAAATGAAGGGCGGCGATCTGAACTATGACGTCGTTATTGCTTCCCCGGATGCAATGCGTGTCGTTGGTCAGTTGGGTCAGATCCTGGGCCCACGCGGCCTGATGCCTAACCCTAAGGTCGGTACTGTTACTCCAGACGTAGCCACTGCCGTTAAAAACGCCAAGGCTGGTCAGGTTCGTTATCGCACCGACAAAAACGGCATTATCCACACTTCCGTTGGCAAGGTCGGCTTCGAAGCAGACAAGCTGCGTGAGAACGTTGAGGCGCTGATCGCTGATCTGAAGCGTATCAAGCCGGCTTCGTCGAAAGGTATCTACGTCAAGCGCGTAACACTGAGCACCACTATGGGCCCAGGCTTGGTCATCGACCAAGGTTCGTTGGACGCGTAAGACTGGCATGGCGCGGGTAACCGCGCCGTTGCGAAAATTGGGGTCCCTGCCTGGCGGGGGCTATCCAAGACCGTAGGCGGCGAAAGCCTTAAACCTCAAGCCTACGCAGATGGTGCTCCCGGTTCCTTACCGAATCAGACACCAAAACGACATCCGGCCTAGGTCAGATGAAACGGTAACAAGCAGGAGTTAAACCCGTGGCAATTAAACTCGAAGACAAGAAGGCCATCGTCGCTGAAGTCAACGAGGCTGCCAAAAACGCTCTGTCTGCTGTTGTGGCTGATGCCCGCGGTGTGACAGTAGGCGCGATGACCGGACTCCGTAAAGAGGCTCGTGAAGCTGGCGTATACGTGCGTGTTGTGCGTAACACCCTGCTCAAGCGCGCCGTTGCTGATACTGAATACAGTGTCCTCAACGATGTGTTCACCGGCCCGACCTTGATCGCTTTCTCAAATGAACACCCAGGCGCTGCTGCCCGTTTGTTCAAAGAGTTTGCTAAAGGTCAGGATAAGTTCGAGATCAAGGCAGCTGCGTTCGAGGGCAAGTTCCTCGCAGCTAATCAGATCGACGTACTGGCAACACTGCCGACCCGCAACGAAGCGATTTCGCAGCTGATGAGCGTGATTCAAGGCGCTACCAGCAAGCTCGCTCGTACTCTGGCGGCCATTCGCGAACAGAAAGAAGCCGCTGCAGCTTAAGGGCTGGCACTTCCTCTCGCGTATTTTTGTTTATTTCGATGGTCGCGTAGGCCGTCCCCCAATTCAGGAATTAGAGTCATGTCTATCTCTCAAGACGATATCCTCAACGCCGTAGCTGAAATGTCCGTTCTGCAGGTTGTAGAGCTGATCAAAGCATTCGAAGAAAAATTCGGTGTTAGCGCTGCTGCTGCTTCTGCTGGCCCAGCTGCTGCTGCCGCCGTTGTTGAAGAGCAAACTGAATTCAACGTCATGCTGCTGGAAGCTGGCGAGAAGAAAGTTAACGTCATTAAAGCAGTTCGTGAGCTGACCGGTCTGGGCCTGAAAGAAGCCAAGGCAGTCGTTGACGGCGCACCAGCAATGGTCCTGGAAGCAGTAGCTAAAGACGCTGCTGACAAAGCCAAGGCTACTCTGGAAGAAGCAGGCGCTAAAGTCGAGCTGAAGTAAGCATCGACTTTGCGTTTCCAGCCCAAGCGTTAAGCGAAAGGCTGATGGCTGGTGGCTTCTGCCACCGGCCTTTTTCCGTTGTTGGCAGCTGATTCGGTTAGCGCTGATTACGTGATCTACCCACCTCGAACGGTGGCGCGAACCATGGGGTTCGCAAGATTTTTCTGGCTGCTCCCGTCGGGAGGAGCCAAACAAGCAGGTGACCAAGCTGGGGAACGCTGATGGCTTACTCATATACTGAGAAAAAACGTATCCGCAAGGACTTTAGCAAGTTGCCGGACGTCATGGATGTGCCTTACCTCCTGGCCATCCAGCTGGATTCGTATCGTGAATTCTTGCAAGCGGGAGCGACTAAAGATCAGTTCCGCGACGTGGGCCTGCATGCGGCCTTCAAATCTGTTTTCCCGATCATCAGCTACTCCGGCAATGCTGCTTTGGAGTATGTGGGTTATCGTCTGGGCGAACCGGCTTTTGATGTCAAGGAATGCGTGCTGCGCGGTGTGACATACGCCGTACCTTTGCGGGTAAAAGTACGTCTGATCATTTTCGACAAAGAATCGTCGAATAAAGCGATCAAGGACATCAAAGAGCAAGAAGTCTACATGGGTGAAATCCCCCTGATGACTGAGAACGGTACCTTCGTTATCAACGGTACCGAACGAGTGATCGTTTCCCAGCTGCACCGTTCCCCGGGCGTGTTCTTTGACCACGACCGCGGCAAGACGCACAGTTCTGGGAAGCTGTTGTACTCGGCTCGTATCATTCCTTACCGTGGTTCGTGGCTGGACTTCGAATTCGATCCGAAAGACTGTGTCTTCGTACGTATCGACCGTCGCCGCAAACTACCTGCATCGGTTCTGCTCCGTGCGCTGGGTTACACCACGGAAGAAGTGCTGGATGCCTTCTACACCACCAACGTATTCCACGTTCAGGGCGAGAATCTGAATCTGGAGTTGGTGCCTCAGCGCCTGCGTGGCGAAATTGCCGTTCTGGATATTCTGGACGACAAGGGCAAGGTGATTGTTGAGCAAGGCCGTCGTATCACGGCTCGCCACATCAACCAGCTCGAAAAAGCGAACATCAAGACCCTTGAAGTTCCGCTCGATTACGTCATCGGCCGCACCAGCGCCAAAGCGATTGTGCATCCTGCGACCGGTGAAATCATTGCCGAGTGCAATACCGAGCTGAACACCGAGATCCTGGCAAAAATTGCCAAGGCTCAGGTTGTTCGTATCGAGACGCTGTACACGAACGATATCGACTGCGGTCCGTTCATATCCGACACCCTGAAGATCGACTCGACGGGCAATCAGCTTGAGGCCCTGGTCGAAATCTATCGGATGATGCGTCCCGGTGAGCCGCCTACCAAGGATGCTGCCGAGACCTTGTTCAACAACCTGTTCTTCAGTCCAGAGCGCTACGATCTGTCGGCTGTAGGTCGGATGAAGTTCAACCGTCGTATCGGTCGTACTGAAATCGAAGGTTCGGGCGTTCTGCATAAAGACGACATCGTTGCTGTGCTGAAGACCCTGGTCGACATCCGCAATGGTAAAGGCATCGTTGATGACATCGACCACCTCGGTAACCGTCGCGTTCGTTGCGTAGGCGAGATGGCCGAGAACCAGTTCCGCGTAGGTCTGGTACGTGTTGAGCGTGCGGTCAAAGAGCGTCTGTCAATGGCGGAAAGCGAAGGCCTGATGCCTCAGGACCTCATCAACGCCAAGCCTGTTGCGGCGGCGGTGAAAGAGTTCTTCGGTTCCAGCCAGCTTTCCCAGTTCATGGACCAGAACAACCCGCTGTCCGAGATCACTCACAAGCGTCGCGTATCTGCGCTCGGCCCTGGTGGTCTGACGCGTGAGCGTGCTGGCTTTGAAGTTCGTGACGTACACCCGACTCACTACGGTCGTGTATGCCCGATTGAAACGCCTGAAGGTCCGAACATCGGTCTGATCAACTCCTTGGCTGCTTATGCGCGCACCAACCAGTACGGCTTCCTCGAGAGCCCGTATCGTGTGGTTAAAGACGCTCTGGTAACTGACGAAATCGTTTTCCTCTCGGCTATTGAGGAAGCGGATCACGTCATTGCCCAGGCTTCTGCTGCAATGAACGACAAGAAGATCCTGATTGACGAGCTGGTTGCTGTTCGTCACTTGAACGAGTTCACCGTCAAGGCGCCAGAAGACGTCACCCTGATGGATGTTTCGCCGAAGCAAGTTGTATCGGTTGCAGCATCGCTGATCCCGTTCCTTGAGCACGACGACGCCAACCGTGCGTTGATGGGTTCGAACATGCAGCGTCAGGCTGTACCAACGCTGCGCGCTGACAAGCCGCTGGTAGGTACCGGCATGGAGCGCAACGTTGCACGTGACTCCGGCGTTTGCGTCGTGGCCCGTCGTGGCGGTGTGATCGACTCGGTAGATGCCAGCCGTATCGTGGTTCGTGTTGCAGATGACGAAGTCGAGACAGGCGAAGCCGGTGTCGACATCTACAACCTGACCAAGTACACGCGTTCGAACCAGAACACCTGCATCAACCAGCGTCCGCTGGTGAGGAAGGGTGATCGCGTTCAGCGCAGCGACATCATGGCTGACGGCCCGTCCACCGATATGGGTGAGCTGGCGCTGGGCCAGAACATGCGCATCGCGTTCATGGCGTGGAACGGCTTCAACTTCGAAGACTCCATCTGCCTGTCCGAGCGTGTTGTTCAGGAAGACCGCTTCACCACGATCCACATTCAGGAACTGACCTGTGTGGCGCGTGATACCAAGCTCGGGCCTGAAGAGATCACTGCTGACATCCCTAACGTGGGTGAAGCGGCACTGAACAAGCTGGACGAAGCCGGTATCGTTTATGTTGGCGCGGAAGTAGGCGCTGGCGACATTCTGGTAGGTAAGGTCACTCCGAAAGGCGAGACCCAACTCACTCCGGAAGAGAAGCTGCTGCGCGCAATCTTCGGTGAAAAAGCGAGCGACGTTAAAGACACATCCCTGCGCGTACCTACCGGTACCAAAGGCACTGTCATTGATGTCCAGGTCTTCACTCGTGACGGCGTTGAGCGCGATGCCCGTGCTCTGTCCATCGAGAAAAGTCAGCTCGACGAGATCCGCAAGGACTTGAACGAAGAGTTCCGCATTGTTGAAGGCGCAACCTTCGAGCGTCTGCGTTCTGCACTGGTGGGTCGTACAGCTGAAGGTGGTGCCGGCCTGAAAAAAGGGCAGGAAATCACCAACGAAGTTCTGGACGGTCTGGAACACGGTCAGTGGTTCAAGCTGCGCATGGTCGAAGATGCGCTGAACGAGCAGCTCGAGAAAGCTCAGGCGTACATCGTTGATCGCCGCCGTCTGCTGGACGACAAGTTCGAAGACAAGAAGCGCAAGCTGCAGCAGGGCGATGACCTTGCTCCAGGCGTGCTGAAGATCGTCAAGGTCTACCTTGCGATCCGCCGCCGCATCCAGCCGGGCGACAAGATGGCCGGTCGTCACGGTAACAAAGGTGTGGTCTCCGTGATCATGCCGGTTGAAGACATGCCGCACGATGCCAACGGTACGCCGGTAGATATCGTCCTCAACCCGTTGGGTGTACCTTCGCGTATGAACGTTGGTCAGATTCTCGAAACCCACCTGGGCCTCGCGGCTAAAGGGTTGGGCGAGAAGATCAACCGGATGCTCGAAGAGCAGCGTAAAGTTGTTGAGCTGCGCAAGTTCCTGAACGAGATCTACAACGAGATTGGCGGCCGTCAAGAAAATCTTGATGACCTGTCTGATCAGGAAATTCTGGATCTGGCGAAGAACCTGCGTGGCGGCGTTCCAATGGCTACCCCGGTATTCGACGGGGCCAAGGAATCCGAAATCAAGGCAATGCTCCGCTTGGCGGACATGCCGGACAGTGGCCAGATGCAGCTGTTCGACGGCCGTACCGGTAACAAGTTTGAGCGTCCGGTCACCGTTGGCTACATGTACATGCTGAAGCTGAACCACTTGGTGGACGACAAGATGCACGCGCGTTCCACTGGTTCGTACAGCCTGGTCACCCAGCAGCCGCTGGGTGGTAAGGCTCAGTTCGGTGGTCAGCGTTTCGGGGAGATGGAAGTCTGGGCGCTGGAAGCATATGGCGCGGCGTACACTCTGCAAGAAATGCTCACAGTGAAGTCGGACGACGTGAACGGCCGTACCAAGATGTACAAGAACATCGTGGACGGCGATCACCGTATGGAGCCGGGCATGCCCGAGTCCTTCAACGTGTTGATCAAAGAAATCCGTTCGCTCGGTATCGATATCGATCTGGAAACCGAATAACACGTGACGCGAATCGAGGGTGGGTCTGTATGACTGCCCTCTGCTCCGCCAGGAGGAAAGGCCTTGAAAGACCTACTGAATTTGCTGAAAAACCAGGGTCAAGTCGAAGAGTTCGACGCCATCCGTATCGGATTGGCATCGCCTGAGATGATCCGTTCGTGGTCGTTCGGTGAAGTTAAAAAGCCGGAAACCATCAACTACCGTACGTTCAAACCAGAGCGTGACGGCCTGTTCTGCGCCAAGATCTTTGGCCCGGTCAAGGATTACGAGTGCCTGTGCGGTAAGTACAAGCGCTTGAAGCATCGTGGTGTCATCTGCGAGAAGTGTGGCGTTGAAGTCGCACTGGCCAAGGTCCGTCGTGAGCGCATGGCTCACATCGAACTGGCATCGCCGGTAGCTCACATCTGGTTCCTGAAATCGCTGCCGTCCCGTATCGGCTTGCTGATGGACATGACCCTGCGTGATATCGAACGCGTTCTCTACTTCGAGAGCTATGTCGTTATCGATCCGGGCATGACCACGCTCGAAAAAGGGCAACTGCTGAACGACGAGCAGTACTTCGAAGCCCTCGAAGAGTTCGGTGATGACTTCGACGCCCGCATGGGTGCCGAGGCTGTCCGCGAGCTGCTGCACGCTATTGATCTGGAACACGAGATTGGCCGTCTGCGCGAAGAGATTCCGCAAACCAACTCCGAGACTAAAATCAAGAAGCTGTCCAAGCGTCTGAAGTTGATGGAAGCCTTCCAGGGTTCCGGCAACCTTCCAGAGTGGATGGTGTTGACCGTTCTGCCGGTTCTGCCGCCAGACCTGCGTCCACTGGTTCCACTGGATGGTGGTCGTTTCGCGACCTCTGACCTCAACGATCTCTATCGTCGGGTGATCAACCGTAACAACCGTTTGAAGCGCCTGCTTGATCTGTCTGCTCCTGACATCATCGTGCGTAACGAAAAGCGCATGCTGCAGGAAGCTGTCGATGCGCTGCTCGATAACGGTCGTCGCGGTCGTGCCATCACTGGTTCGAACAAGCGTCCTCTGAAGTCCCTGGCTGACATGATCAAGGGTAAGCAGGGCCGTTTCCGTCAGAACTTGCTCGGTAAGCGTGTTGACTACTCTGGCCGTTCGGTCATTACCGTAGGTCCGACCCTGCGTCTGCACCAGTGCGGTCTGCCGAAGAAGATGGCACTGGAGCTGTTCAAGCCGTTCATTTTCGGCAAGCTCGAAATGCGTGGTCTCGCAACCACCATCAAAGCTGCCAAGAAAATGGTTGAGCGCGAGCTGCCAGAAGTCTGGGACGTTCTCGCCGAAGTCATTCGCGAACACCCAGTGCTTCTGAACCGTGCGCCGACGCTTCACCGTCTGGGCATTCAGGCGTTTGAGCCGGTTCTCATCGAAGGTAAAGCGATCCAGCTGCACCCGCTGGTCTGTGCGGCATACAACGCCGACTTCGACGGTGACCAGATGGCCGTTCACGTGCCGCTGACGCTGGAAGCTCAGCTCGAAGCGCGTGCGTTGATGATGTCGACCAACAACATTCTGTCGCCAGCGAACGGTGAGCCAATCATCGTTCCATCGCAGGACGTTGTATTGGGTCTGTACTACATGACCCGTGAAGCGATCAACGCCAAAGGCGAAGGTCGTGTGTTCGCGGATCTGCAGGAAGTTGACCGTGTGTTCCGTGCCGGCGAAGCCGCACTGCATGCGAAAGTAAAAGTGCGCATTAACGAAACGGTCAATGATCGTGACGGTGGCAGCGTTAAGAACACTCGTATCGTCGACACAACCGTTGGCCGTGCGTTGCTGTTCCAGGTGGTTCCGGCCGGCCTGTCCTATGACGTCGTCAACCAGCCGATGAAGAAGAAGGCGATCTCCAAGCTGATCAACCAGTGCTATCGCGTGGTTGGCCTGAAAGAAACCGTTATCTTCGCCGACCAGTTGATGTACACCGGTTTCGCCTATTCGACGATCTCGGGTGTTTCCATCGGCGTTAACGACTTCGTTATCCCTGATGAAAAAGCTCGGATCATCGACGCCGCAACCGATGAAGTGAAAGAGATCGAAAGTCAGTACGCCTCCGGCCTGGTTACCCAGGGCGAGAAGTACAACAAGGTGATCGACCTCTGGTCCAAGGCCAACGATGAAGTCTCGAAAGCGATGATGTCGAACCTCTCGAAAGAGAAGGTTGTCGACCGTCACGGTGAGACCGTTGACCAGGAATCCTTCAACTCGATGTACATGATGGCTGACTCCGGTGCGCGGGGTTCCGCAGCACAGATTCGTCAGTTGGCAGGTATGCGTGGTTTGATGGCCAAGCCGGATGGCTCGATCATCGAGACACCGATCACTGCGAACTTCCGTGAAGGTTTGAGCGTACTTCAGTACTTCATCTCGACTCACGGTGCTCGTAAGGGTCTTGCGGATACCGCGTTGAAAACCGCGAACTCCGGTTACCTGACTCGCCGTCTGGTGGACGTGGCTCAGGATCTGGTCGTTACCGAGGTTGACTGCGGTACCGAGCACGGTCTGGTAATGACGCCGCACATTGAAGGCGGTGACGTTGTCGAGCCGTTGGGCGAACGCGTACTGGGTCGAGTTATCGCCCGTGACGTATTCAAGCCTGGCACTGAAGATGTGATCGTTCCAGGCGGCACGCTGGTTGACGAGAAGTGGGTCGAATTCATCGAGCTGAACAGCATCGACGAAGTGATCGTACGTTCTCCGATCAGCTGTGAAACGCGTTTCGGTATCTGCGCCAAGTGCTACGGCCGTGATCTGGCTCGCGGCCACCAGGTGAACATCGGTGAAGCTGTCGGCGTTATCGCTGCGCAGTCGATCGGTGAGCCGGGTACCCAGCTGACTATGCGTACATTCCACATCGGTGGTGCCGCAAGTCGTACTTCTGCTGCGGACAGTGTTCAGGTCAAGAACGGCGGTATCGTTCGTCTCCATAACCTGAAGCACGTTGAGCGCCTTGACGGCCACCTGGTTGCGGTTTCGCGTTCTGGTGAGCTGGCAATTGCCGACGAATTCGGGCGTGAGCGCGAGCGTTACAAGCTGCCTTACGGCGCTGTGATTCTGGTGAAGGAAGGTGACAAGGTCGACGCTGGGTCCATCGTGGCCAAGTGGGATCCGCACACTCACCCAATCGTCACAGAGATGAAAGGTACCGTGACCTACGTGGGCATGGAGGAAGGTATTACGATCAAGCGCCAGACCGACGAATTGACCGGTTTGACCAACATCGAAGTACTGGATGCCAAAGATCGTCCTGCAGCAGGTAAAGACATTCGTCCTGCGGTCAAGATGGTTGGTGTTGATGGTAAGGATCTGCTGCTGCCTGGTACCGATGTACCTGCTCAGTATTTCTTGCCGGCAAACGCCCTCGTTGGTGTTGCGGATGGTGTGCAAGTGGGTGTTGGTGACGTTATCGCCCGTATCCCGCAAGAAACCTCCAAGACACGTGACATCACCGGTGGTCTGCCACGCGTTGCCGATTTGTTCGAAGCGCGTCGCCCTAAAGAGGCATCGATCCTGGCTGAAGTCAGCGGTACGATTGCGTTTGGTAAAGAGACCAAGGGCAAGCGCCGTCTGGTTATCACACCAAACGATGGTACCGATCCGTACGAAGAGCTGATTCCCAAGTGGCGTCACCTGAACGTCTTCGAAGGTGAGCAGGTCAGCCGTGGTGAGGTTATCTCCGACGGTCCTAGCGATCCGCACGATATCCTGCGTCTGCTGGGTGTCAGCGCGCTGGCGAAATACATCGTCAACGAGATCCAGGATGTTTACCGCCTGCAAGGCGTGAAGATCAACGACAAGCACATCGAGACGATCCTTCGTCAGATGCTGCGTAAAGTCGAGATCGCTGAGTCGGGCGACTCCAGCTTCATCAAGGGCGACCAGATGGAGTTGACGCACGTACTGGTTGAAAACGAGCGCTTGGCAGCTGACGAGAAATTTGTTTCCAAATTCACTCGTGTGTTGCTGGGTATCACCAAGGCCTCGCTGTCCACCGAATCGTTCATCTCGGCGGCCTCCTTCCAGGAGACCACCCGCGTACTGACCGAGGCGGCGGTTACCGGCAAGCGCGATTACCTGCGCGGCCTGAAGGAAAACGTAGTCGTAGGTCGTTTGATCCCTGCGGGTACCGGTCTTGCATATCACAGCGAGCGCAAGCGTCGCCGTGAAGCTGACAAGCCGATGCGCGTAAGTGCGAGCGAAGTTGAAGCCGCGCTGACCGAAGCGTTGAACTCAAGCAGTAATTGAGAGTAGGGCCCCGATTTTCACGATCATTGGTCTAACCCGGTTTCGATGGGTTGCCAGTGGTTGTGGACATCGGGGCGTTGCCTTGACTGGGGGCAGGATCCTCTTTAGACTCTTGTACCCCTAAATCTGGCGGGACGTATGTCCTGCCATTTTGCTTTTCTTGTAAGACAATAGCGTCGCAAGACAACAGTGGAGCTAGTAGATGGCAACTATCAACCAGCTGGTACGTCAGCCGCGTAAGCGTATCGTCGAGAAATCCGACGTGCCTGCGCTGCAGAACTGCCCGCAGCGTCGTGGTGTGTGCACTCGCGTGTACACAACTACGCCGAAAAAACCTAACTCGGCATTGCGTAAAGTTTGCCGTGTGCGTCTGACCAACGGTTTCGAGGTTTCCTCGTACATCGGTGGTGAAGGCCACAACCTGCAAGAGCACAGCGTCGTACTGATTCGTGGCGGCCGTGTAAAAGACTTGCCAGGTGTTCGTTACCACACCGTTCGCGGTTCGTTGGATACTTCCGGTGTCAAGGGTCGTAACCAGGGTCGTTCGAAGTACGGTACCAAGAAGCCTAAGTAGTAGCGGCTTTTTGTAAAAACTGAATCATCTTATTTTCTGAGTCGATAAGAGTAAGGTCGGAAGCGCCAGTAGGTGCTGATTCCGAGCGAACCTGAAGACCGTTTGAGGGCTTATCCATGCCAAGAAGACGCGTAGCAGCCAAGCGCGAAGTGCTTGACGATCCAAAATACGGCAGCCAGATCCTGGCCAAGTTCATGAACCACGTTATGGAAAGCGGTAAGAAAGCCGTTGCCGAGCGTATCGTTTATGGCGCGCTGGAAAAGGTTAAAGAACGCAAGAACTCCGATCCCCTGGAAATCTTCGAGAAAGCTCTCGACGCCATCGCTCCGCTGGTCGAAGTGAAGTCGCGCCGTGTAGGCGGTGCTACTTACCAGGTTCCGGTCGAAGTTCGTCCGTCCCGTCGTAATGCTCTGGCAATGCGTTGGCTGGTAGACTTCGCGCGCAAGCGCGGTGAGAAGTCTATGGCTCTGCGTTTGGCTGGCGAATTGTTGGACGCCGCCGAAGGTAAAGGTGCTGCGGTCAAGAAGCGTGAAGACGTGCACCGTATGGCTGAAGCCAACAAAGCTTTCTCGCACTACCGCTTCTAATTTCAGCGTCACTAATTTTGCGAGGGCTTTATGGCTCGTACTACACCGATCAACCGTTACCGTAACATTGGTATCGTTGCTCACGTGGATGCTGGTAAAACCACCACCACCGAGCGCGTCCTTTTTTACACCGGTAAAAGCCACAAGATGGGCGAGGTGCATGACGGCGCCGCGACCACCGACTGGATGGTTCAGGAGCAGGAGCGTGGTATTACCATCACTTCTGCTGCTATTACTGCCTTTTGGCAGGGTTCCGAGAAGCAACACAAAGACCAGTATCGCTTCAACGTGATTGACACCCCGGGCCACGTAGACTTCACCATTGAAGTTGAGCGTTCCCTGCGTGTACTCGACGGCGCGGTCGTGGTTTTCTGTGGTACTTCCGGCGTAGAGCCACAGTCGGAAACCGTATGGCGTCAGGCCAACAAGTACGGTGTCCCACGTCTTGTGTACGTAAACAAGATGGACCGTGCGGGTGCAGACTTCCTGCGCGTAATCGGTCAGATCAAGCAGCGTCTGGGCCACACTCCTGTGCCTATCCAGCTGGCTATCGGTTCCGAAGACAACTTCCAGGGTCAGATCGATCTGATGTCCATGGAAGCGGTCTATTGGAACGATTCCGACAAGGGCATGGTCCCTGTTCGCAAGCCTATCCCTGCTGAACTGCAGGAAATGGCTGACGAATGGCGCGGCAACATGGTTGAGGCTGCGGCCGAAGCCAGCGAAGAGCTGATGAACAAGTACCTCGAGGGTGAAGAGCTCACCAACGCGGAAATCAAGGATGCTCTGCGTCAGCGTACTATTGCTGGCGAAATCGTCCTGGCTGTTTGCGGTTCTTCCTTCAAGAACAAGGGTGTTCCCCTGGTTCTCGACGCCGTGATCGACTATCTGCCGGCACCAGTTGATATTCCTGCCATCAAGGGTACAGACCCTGATGACGAGACCATCAATCTGGAGCGTCACGCAGACGACAACGAGCCGTTCTCGGCTCTGGCGTTCAAGATCGCTACCGACCCATTCGTGGGCACCCTGACCTTCGTCCGTGTTTACTCGGGCGTGTTGGCATCCGGCGACGGTGTGATCAACTCGGTCAAGGGCAAGAAAGAGCGCGTGGGCCGTATGGTGCAAATGCACGCAAACGCTCGCGAAGAGATCAAGGAAGTACGCGCTGGTGACATCGCGGCCTTGATCGGCATGAAGGACGTCACCACTGGTGAAACCTTGTGCAACGCTGACAAGCCAATCATCCTGGTTCGGATGGACTTCCCGGAGCCGGTTATTTCGGTTGCCGTAGAGCCTAAAACCAAGGATGACCAGGAAAAAATGGGTATCGCACTGGGCAAACTTGCTCAGGAAGACCCGTCTTTCCGCGTCAAAACTGATGAAGAGACTGGTCAAACGATCATCTCTGGCATGGGCGAGCTGCACCTGGACATCCTGGTTGACCGGATGCGCCGTGAGTTCAACGTCGAAGCCAACATCGGTAAGCCTCAGGTTTCGTATCGTGAGCGCATCACGAAGAACTGTGAAATCGAAGGCAAGTTCGTTCGCCAGTCCGGCGGTCGTGGTCAGTTCGGCCACTGCTGGATCCGTTTTGCACCCGCTGACGAAGGTCAGGAAGGTCTGCAATTCGTGAACGAAGTAGTGGGTGGTGTGGTTCCTAAGGAATACATCCCGGCTATCCAGAAGGGCATCGAAGAGCAGATGAAGAACGGCGTTGTTGCCGGCTATCCGCTGATCGGCCTGAAGGCTACCGTGTTTGATGGTTCTTACCACGACGTCGACTCGAACGAGATGGCGTTTAAGGTGGCTGCTTCCATGGCGACCAAGCAACTGGCCCAAAAGGGCGGCGGTGAGTTGCTTGAGCCGATCATGGCTGTAGAGGTTGTTACGCCTGAAGACTATATGGGTGACGTGATGGGCGACCTTAACCGTCGTCGCGGCATGATCCTGGGTATGGAAGATACGGTCTCCGGCAAGGTAATTCGTGCCGAGGTCCCGTTGGGTGAGATGTTCGGTTATGCGACCGACGTTCGCTCCATGTCCCAAGGTCGCGCAAGCTACTCTATGGAATTCAAAAAATACAATACAGCTCCGTCGCACATCGTCGAAACTGTAACCAAAAAACAAGGCTGATTCAGCGCCTTTAGGCTAGGAGTTATTTGTCGTGGCTAAAGAAAAATTTGATCGTTCCCTTCCGCACGTCAACGTTGGCACCATCGGTCACGTTGACCATGGTAAAACCACGCTGACCGCTGCTCTGACTCGCGTCTGCTCCGAAGTTTTCGGTTCGGCTCGTGTTGACTTCGACAAGATCGACAGCGCACCAGAAGAGAAAGCTCGCGGTATCACCATCAACACCGCTCACGTTGAGTACAACTCGGCCGTGCGTCACTACGCACACGTTGACTGCCCAGGTCACGCTGACTACGTGAAGAACATGATCACTGGTGCTGCCCAGATGGACGGCGCTATCCTGGTTTGTTCGGCTGCTGATGGTCCGATGCCACAAACTCGTGAGCACATCCTGCTGTCCCGTCAGGTTGGCGTTCCGTACATCGTGGTCTTCCTGAACAAGGCTGACCTGGTAGACGACGCTGAGCTGCTGGAGCTGGTTGAGATGGAAGTGCGCGATCTGCTGAGCACTTACGACTTCCCGGGCGACGACACTCCAATCATCATCGGCTCTGCCCGTATGGCGTTGGAAGGTAAAGACGACAACGAGATGGGCACCACTGCCGTCAAGAAGTTGGTTGAGACTCTGGACAGCTACATTCCGCAGCCAGAGCGTGCTGTCGACAAGCCGTTCCTGATGCCAATCGAAGACGTATTCTCGATCTCCGGTCGCGGTACTGTTGTGACTGGTCGTGTTGAGCGCGGTATCGTCAAGGTTCAAGATCCACTGGAAATCGTTGGTCTGCGTGACACTACCGTCACCACCTGCACCGGTGTTGAAATGTTCCGTAAGCTGCTCGACGAAGGTCGTGCTGGCGAGAACTGCGGCGTTCTGTTGCGCGGCACCAAGCGTGACGACGTTGAGCGTGGCCAAGTCCTGGTAAAGCCAGGTACTGTCAAGCCGCACACTCAGTTCGAAGCTGAAATCTACGTTCTGAGCAAAGAAGAAGGCGGCCGTCACACTCCGTTCTTCAAAGGCTACCGTCCACAGTTCTACTTCCGTACTACCGACGTAACTGGTAGCTGCGAACTGCCGGAAGGCGTTGAGATGGTTATGCCAGGTGATAACGTGAAAGTTTCCGTTACCCTGATCAAGCCAATCGCAATGGAAGACGGTCTGCGTTTCGCTATCCGTGAAGGCGGTCGTACCGTCGGCGCTGGCGTCGTAGCCAAAATCATCGCGTAAGCGATGCTCTTCAAAAAGAGCCCCCGCTTGCGGGGGCTTTTTTATTGGGTTGACACCCTGTTAGCTCGTCTATAGAATTGCGCCTCCTTTAAACGGGCGTATTGCGCTCGGTGGGAAGTAGCCTGGAGTCTGAAATCCAATGCAAAATCAGCAAATCCGTATCAGGTTGAAGGCTTTTGATCATCGCCTGATCGACCAATCCACCCAGGAAATCGTGGAAACCGCGAAACGTACTGGTGCTCAAGTGCGTGGTCCGATTCCACTCCCTACCCGTAAAGAGCGGTTCACCGTTCTGGTTTCTCCGCACGTCAACAAAGACGCGCGCGACCAGTACGAGATCCGCACTCATAAGCGTGTTCTGGACATCGTCCAGCCAACGGATAAAACCGTTGACGCGCTGATGAAGCTTGATCTTGCGGCAGGTGTGGAAGTACAGATCAGCCTCGGCTAAGACTCGGGTCTTAGTCGTGTAACGCTCTGAAATGGGCGGCCATAGCGGGTGAAAGCCCCGTACACTCATGAGGTTTACAACATGACTATTGGTGTAGTCGGTCGTAAATGCGGTATGACCCGTATTTTCACCGAAGAAGGTGTCTCCATTCCGGTTACGGTCATTGAGATCGAGCCGAATCGCGTCACCCAGTTCAAAACCGAAGAAGTCGATGGCTATCGTGCAGTGCAAGTCACTGTCGGCGTGCGTCGTGCTTCCCGTGTGACTGCTGCTCAAGCAGGTCACTTCGCTAAAGCGAACGTTGCCGCTGGTCGTACCGTCCTGGAATTCCGTCTTGAAGAAGGCGAATACAAGGCTGGCGATCTGATCAATGCAGAAATCTTTGCTGCTGGCCAGATGGTAGATGTTACCGGTCAGTCCAAAGGTAAAGGCTTCCAAGGTACTATCAAGCGCCACAATTTCCGTGGCCAAGATAATACTCACGGTAACTCCGTGTCCCACCGCGTCCCGGGCTCTATCGGCCAGTGCCAGACTCCTGGTCGTGTATTCAAGGGCAAAAAAATGTCCGGTCATATGGGCGCTGAGCGCGTGACCGTGCAGTCCCTGGAAGTAGTGCGCGTGGACGCTGAACGCAATCTGTTGTTGGTCAAGGGTGCTGTTCCTGGCGCTACTGGCGGCAATGTGGTTGTACGTCCAGCAGCCAAGGCTCGCGGTTAAGGGGAAGCTGACATGCAATTAAATGTAAATGACGCCCAAGCGATCGAAGTTTCCGAACTGACATTTGGCGGCGAATTCAACGAGACGCTGGTTCACCAGGCAGTCGTGGCCTATATGGCTGGCGGTCGTCAGGGTAGCAAGCAGCAAAAGACCCGTTCTGACGTATCCGGTGGCGGTAAGCGCCCTTGGCGTCAAAAGGGTACTGGCCGTGCTCGTGCCGGTACTATCCGTAGCCCGATCTGGCGCGGCGGCGGTACCACTTTCGCAGCACGTCCTCAGGATCACTCTCAGAAGCTCAACAAGAAGATGTATCGCGCAGCACTGCGCTCCATTCTTGCTGAACTGGTTCGTACTGATCGTCTGGTCGTGGTTCAGGATTTCGCTGTTGAATCGCCGAAAACCAAAGATCTGCTGGGCAAACTGAACGACATGAGCCTGACCGACGTTTTGATCGTGTCGGACGCTGTTGATCAGAACCTGTACCTGGCTGCTCGCAACCTGCCGCACGTTGATGTGCGTGATGTTCAAGGTTCCGATCCAGTTAGTCTGATCGCATACGACAAAGTGTTGATCACTGTGTCGGCCGTGAAGAAATTCGAGGAGCTGCTGGGATGAACCAGGAACGCGTATTTAAAGTTCTGCTTGGCCCGCACGTTTCCGAGAAGGCTACGGTTCTGGCAGACAAAAAAGGTCAGTTCGTTTTCAAGGTTGCTACTGATGCAACCAAGCTGGAAATCAAGAAGGCCGTCGAAAGCCTGTTCAGCGTGAAAGTAGAGCGTGTCACTACCCTGAATGTTATGGGTAAGACCAAGCGCACTGCTCGCGGTCTGGGCAAGCGTAATGACTGGAAGAAGGCAGTTATCTCCCTTCAGCCAGGCCAAGATCTCGATTTCAGCAGCAGTGCTGAGTAAGGAAGGGGTGCATCATGGCAATCGTTAAATGCAAACCGACTTCCCCTGGCCGCCGTTTTGTGGTCAAGGTGGTCAACCAGGAGCTGCATAAAGGCGCTCCTCACGCACCGCTGCTCGAGAAAAAATCGAAGACTGGTGGTCGTAACAACAATGGCCGCATCACTACTCGTCACATCGGTGGTGGTCATAAGCAGCATTATCGTCTGGTCGATTTCCGTCGCAACGACAAGGATGGCATCTCTGCCACCGTCGAGCGCATTGAATACGATCCAAACCGTACTGCTCACATCGCACTGCTGCTGTACGCAGACGGCGAGCGTCGTTACATCATCGCGCCTAAAGGCGTGAGTGCTGGCGACCAGCTGATCGCAGGCGCCTTGGCTCCAATCAAGCCAGGTAACGCTTTGCAGCTGCGCAACATTCCAGTGGGTTCTACCGTTCACGGCATCGAGTTGAAGCCGGGCAAAGGTGCTCAGATCGCTCGTTCCGCTGGTGCATCTGCACAGTTGATCGCTCGTGAAGGTGTCTACGTGACCCTGCGCCTCCGCTCCGGTGAGATGCGTAAAGTTCTGGCTGAATGCCGCGCGACTCTGGGTGAGGTCTCGAACTCCGAGCACAGCCTGCGTTCGCTGGGTAAAGCTGGTGCCAAACGCTGGCGTGGCGTTCGCCCAACCGTTCGTGGTGTTGCCATGAACCCGGTTGACCACCCACATGGTGGTGGTGAAGGTCGTACCTCTGGTGGTCGTCATCCGGTATCGCCGTGGGGCTTCCCGACTAAGGGCGCGAAGACTCGTGGTAATAAGCGTACCGACAAAATGATCGTCCGTCGTCGCAAGTAAATAGAGGGATACGACAGTGCCACGTTCTCTGAAAAAAGGTCCTTTTATTGATCTTCACCTACTGAAGAAGATCGAAGTGGCGGCGGAAAAGAACGATCGCAAACCAGTTAAGACCTGGTCGCGCCGTTCTATGATCCTGCCACAAATGGTCGGTTTGACCATTGCTGTGCATAACGGTCGTCAGCATGTTCCTGTTCTCGTGAACGAAGACATGGTCGGCCACAAACTAGGCGAGTTTGCCGGTACCCGCACTTATCGTGGGCACGTGGCAGACAAGAAAGCCAAGCGTTAAGGGGTAAGGAACGATGGAAGTAGCCGCTAAGTTGTCGGGCGCTCGAATCTCCGCCCAGAAAGCCCGCTTGGTCGCCGACCAGATCCGCGGGAAGAAGGTGGGCGAAGCGCTCAACCTGTTGGCTTTCAGCAGTAAGAAAGCCGCCGAGATCATGAAGAAAGTGCTGGAGTCGGCCGTAGCCAACGCCGAGCATAACGAAGGCGCAGACGTTGATGACCTTAAGGTCTCCACCGTTTTCGTCAACGAAGGGCGTTCGCTGAAGCGCATCATGCCACGTGCCAAAGGCCGTGCTGATCGCATCGTCAAGCGGTCTTGCCATATCACTGTCAAGGTTGCTGACAAGTAACGGAGTCGAAGAGATGGGTCAGAAAGTACATCCCATTGGCATTCGCCTGGGAATCGTCAAGGAGCACACCTCCGTCTGGTACGCAGACGGTCGGACTTATGCGGACTACTTGTTCGCTGATCTGAAGGTGCGAGAGTATCTCCAAGACAAACTAAAAAGCGCGTCCGTAAGCCGTATCGATATCCATCGTCCGGCGCAGACTGCACGCATCACCATCCACACCGCTCGTCCAGGTATCGTTATCGGGAAGAAAGGTGAAGATGTTGAGAAGCTGCGTCAGGACCTGACCAAGCAAATGGGTGTGCCTGTGCACATCAATATCGAAGAGATCCGTAAGCCGGAGCTCGACGGTATGCTGGTTGCGCAGAGCGTAGCTCAGCAGCTGGAGCGTCGCGTAATGTTCCGTCGCGCTATGAAGCGCGCAGTGCAGAACGCCATGCGCATTGGTGCCAAAGGCATCAAAATCCAAGTGAGCGGTCGTCTCGGCGGTGCTGAAATTGCACGTACTGAATGGTATCGCGAAGGTCGTGTGCCTTTGCACACCCTGCGTGCCGACATCGACTATGCCAACTACGAAGCTCACACCACTTACGGTGTGATCGGTGTAAAGGTTTGGATCTTCAAAGGCGAAGTAATTGGTGGTCGCCAAGAAGAGCTGAAGCCGCAAGCACCAGCGCCTCGTAAAAAAGCTGCTAAGTAAGGGGTACGCCAAATGTTGCAACCTAAGCGTACGAAGTTCCGCAAGCAAATGACCGGCCACAACCGTGGTCTGGCATTGCGCGGTAGCAAAGTCAGCTTCGGCGAGTTCGCGCTGAAGTCTGTAGCTCGTGGTCGTCTCACCGCTCGTCAGATCGAGTCAGCGCGTCGTGCACTGACCCGTCACGTTAAACGTGGCGGCAAGATCTGGATCCGTGTATTCCCGGACAAGCCTGTCACCAAAAAGCCTCTCGAAGTTCGGATGGGTAAAGGTAAGGGTAACGTGGAGTACTGGGTTGCCCAGATTCAGCCAGGCAAAGTCCTGTATGAAATCGAGGGTGTTTCCGAAGAGTTGGCGCGTGAGGCTTTCGCCCTGGCTGCTGCAAAGCTGCCGCTCGCCACCTCCTTTGTTAAGCGGACGGTGATGTGATGAAAGCGAATGAACTTCGTGAAAAATCAGCACAGCAACTGAACGAGCAACTGCTCGGCTTGCTGCGCGACCAGTTCAATCTGCGCATGCAGAAAGCAACTGGCCAGTTGGGGCAGTCTCACCTGCTCTCGCAAGTTAAGCGTGACATCGCTCGCGTGAAGACTGTGCTCAACCAGCAGGCAGGTAAGTAATCATGGCTGAAGCCGAAAAAACCGTCCGTACGCTGACTGGCCGTGTCGTCAGCGACAAGATGGACAAGACCATCACCGTACTGATCGAGCGTCGCGTCAAGCACCCAATCTACGGTAAATACGTTAAGCGTTCGACTAAGCTGCACGCGCACGACGAAACCAATCAGTGCCACATCGGCGACAAGGTCACTATTCGTGAAACTCGTCCGATGGCCAAGACCAAATCTTGGGCGCTGGTTGATGTTCTCGAACGCGCTGTGGAAGTCTAAGGGCTAGGGGTCGGAGAAATTATATGATTCAGACTCAATCCATGCTCGATGTGGCCGATAACAGCGGCGCACGCCGCGTTATGTGCATCAAGGTGCTTGGTGGCTCTCATCGTCGTTACGCTGGTATCGGTGACATCATCAAAGTTACCGTCAAGGAAGCAATTCCGCGCGGTAAGGTGAAAAAAGGCCAAGTGATGACTGCAGTGGTAGTCCGCACTCGCCACGGTGTTCGTCGCGCAGACGGCTCCATCATCCGCTTTGATGGCAACGCTGCTGTTCTGTTGAACAACAAGCAAGAGCCGATCGGCACCCGTATCTTTGGGCCAGTGACCCGTGAACTTCGTACTGAGAAGTTCATGAAGATCGTCTCGCTCGCCCCAGAAGTGCTGTAAGGAGATCCGACATGCAAAAGATTCGTCGTGACGACGAGATCATCGTGATCGCCGGCAAAGACAAAGGTAAGCGCGGTAAGGTGCTCAAGGTTCTCGCTGATGACCGTCTGGTCGTTGGTGGGATCAACCTGGTGAAGCGTCATACCAAGCCAAACCCGATGTCGGGCGTACAGGGCGGTATCGTCGAGAAAGAAGCGCCATTGCACGCTTCTAACGTCGCCATTTTCAACGGCGCAACCAACAAGGCTGACCGCGTTGGTTTCAAAGTTGAAGACGGCAAGAAAATTCGTGTCTTCAAGTCGACCCAAAAAGCGGTTGATGCTTGAACACTGCTAGGTAGAAGACCATGGCACGACTAAAAGAGATTTACTGGAAAGAAATCGCACCGAAACTTAAGGAAGAACTTAAGCTTTCGAACGTGATGGAAGTTCCACGCGTTACAAAGATCACGTTGAACATGGGTCTGGGCGAAGCGATCGGCGACAAGAAAGTCATCGAGCACGCTGTTGCAGACCTGGAAAAAATCACCGGCCAAAAAGTCGTTGTGACCTACGCTCGCAAATCTATCGCTGGCTTTAAAGTCCGTGAAGGTTGGCCGATCGGCGTCAAAGTGACTCTGCGCCGTGAGCGTATGTATGAATTCCTGGATCGTCTGCTGTCGATCTCCCTGCCTCGGGTTCGCGACTTCCGCGGCCTGAATGCCAAGTCCTTCGATGGTCGTGGTAACTACAGCATGGGCGTTAAAGAGCAGATCATTTTCCCGGAAATCGACTACGACAAGATCGATGCCCTGCGCGGTCTGGACATTACCCTGACCACCACTGCTCGTACGGACGAAGAAGGTCGCGCATTGCTGCGTGCTTTCAAGTTCCCGTTCCGCAACTGATTGGAGTAGGACCATGGCCAAGAAGAGCATGAAAAACCGTGAGCTGAAGCGTCAGCTCACCGTTGCAAAGTACGCTACCAAGCGTGCTGCGCTGAAAGCGATCATCGTGGATCTGAACGCAAGTCCAGAAGCACGTTGGGAAGCTACGGTCGCACTGCAGAAGCAACCACGTGATGCAAGCGCCTCGCGCATGCGTAACCGTTGCCGTCTGACAGGTCGTCCGCACGGCGTATACCGCAAGTTCGGCCTCGGCCGTAACATGCTGCGCCAAGCAGCAATGCGTGGCGACGTACCAGGTCTGGTTAAAGCCAGCTGGTAAGAAGTTATTCTCGCAGTGCGCCCATTGTGTTCACCTCGAACCGATGAGCGTAGAGCCTGAATTTGAATCAAGCCCCTTTTGGGGCTTGATTCATTTCCGGGGTGCGCCTAGAATTGCCGGCTCGCCAGAGCCCGTGCTTGCACGTGCCCGGAATTTTAAGGCGATAGGTTGTAGCCGTAAGGCTCATTTTTTTTGTATCAGGAGCGTCTAGCCCATGAGTATGCAGGACCCGTTAGCGGACATGCTAACTCGTATCCGTAATGCCCAGATGGCTGAAAAGCCCGTCGTAAGCATGCCATCCTCCACGTTGAAGGTGGCTGTAGCCAAAGTCCTGAAGGACGAAGGTTACATTGCGGGTTATCAGATCAGCAGCGAAACAAAGCCGTTGCTGTCCATCGAGCTGAAGTACTTCGAAGGCCGTCCGGTCATCGAAGAAGTGAAGCGCGTTAGCCGTCCAGGCCTGCGTCAGTACAAGTCCGTCGATGAGTTGCCAAAAGTTCGTGGCGGCCTCGGTGTGTCTATCGTCTCCACCAACAAAGGTGTGATGACGGATCGTGCTGCGCGCGCTGCCGGTGTCGGCGGCGAAGTGCTTTGCACAGTGTTCTAAGGGGGGATAAGCATGTCACGCGTAGCTAAGAACCCCGTTAAGTTGCCAGCAGGCGTCGAAGTCAAACTCGTCGGCCAGCAGCTTTCGGTGAAGGGTGCCAAGGGCACTCTAGACCTGAACATCCATTCGTCCGTTGAAATTGTTGAAGAGTCCGGTGAGCTGCGTTTCGCTGCTCGCAATGGCGATCAACAAACTCGCGCAATGGCCGGTACCACTCGTGCGTTGGTAAACAACATGGTCCAGGGCGTAAGCCAAGGCTTCGAGCGCAAGCTCCAGCTGGTCGGTGTTGGTTACAAAGCGCAAGCAAAAGGCACGGTGCTGAACCTGGCCCTTGGCTTCTCGCACCCAGTGGACTACGAATTGCCGGAAGGCATCACCGCTGAGACTCCCAACCAAACCGATATCGTCATTCGCGGTATCGACAAGCAGTTGGTTGGTCAAGTGGCCGCTGAGATCCGCGACTTCCGCCGTCCAGAGCCGTACAAAGGCAAAGGCGTGCGTTACGCGGACGAAGTCGTCCGTCGTAAAGAAGCCAAGAAGAAGTAGGGCATAGCAAATGACCGTCAAAAAAGTTACCCGACTGCGTCGCGCTCGCAAAGCACGCCTGAAAATGCACGAGCTAGAAGTCGTGCGTCTCTGCGTGTACCGCTCTTCGCAGCACATTTATGCCCAGGTCATCTCGGCCGACGGCAGCAAAGTCCTGGCAAACGCCTCGACTTTGGACAAAGAACTGCGTGATGGCGCCACTGGCAACATCGACGCGGCCACTAAAGTTGGCCAGCTGATCGCTGAGCGTGCGAAAGCCGCCGGTGTATCGCAAGTGGCTTTTGATCGTTCTGGCTTCAAGTACCACGGCCGCGTTAAGGCGCTGGCTGATGCTGCTCGTGAAGGCGGGCTGGAGTTCTAAGTTATGTCAAATAACGACCAAAAACGCGACGAAGGCTACATCGAGAAGCTGGTACAAGTTAATCGCGTAGCAAAAACCGTTAAAGGCGGCCGTATCTTCACCTTCACCGCGTTGACCGTGGTTGGTGACGGTAAAGGGCGCGTTGGCTTCGGCCGTGGCAAGTCACGTGAAGTGCCTGCCGCTATCCAGAAGGCAATGGAAGCTGCTCGCCGCAACATGATCCAGGTTGATCTGAACGGCACTACTCTGCAGTACGCCATCAAGTCCGCTCATGGGGCTTCGAAGGTTTACATGCAGCCTGCTTCGGAAGGTACTGGCATCATCGCTGGCGGCGCAATGCGCGCTGTCCTCGAAGTTGCTGGCGTCCACAACGTCCTGGCCAAGTGCTACGGTTCGACTAACCCGGTCAACGTTGTTCACGCAACGTTCAAGGGTTTGAAAACCATGCAGTCCCCTGAGTCCATCGCTGCTAAACGCGGCCTGAACGTCCAGGAGATCTTCTGATCATGGCTACCGTTAAAGTAACGTTGATCAAAAGCATGACCGGCCGCATCCCTAACCACAAATTGTGCGTTAAGGGTTTGGGGCTGCGTCGCATCGGTCACACTGTAGAAGTCGTTGATACCCCGGAAAACCGTGGGATGATCAACAAGGCTTACTACATGCTGCGCGTCGAGGGTTAATCGATGAAACTCAATGATCTGAGTCCAGCGCCGGGTTCCCGTCGCGAAAAGCATCGTCCGGGCCGTGGTATCGGTAGTGGTTTGGGTAAGACCGGTGGCCGTGGCCACAAAGGTCAGACCTCCCGCTCCGGTGGCACCATCGCTCCGGGCTTCGAAGGCGGCCAACAGCCGTTGCATCGTCGTCTGCCTAAGTTCGGCTTCGTCTCTTTGAAAGCTATGGATCGTGCTGAAGTTCGCACCTCCGAGCTGGCTAAAGTTGAAGGCGTCGTCACTGTGCAGTCCCTGAAGGATGCCAACGTGATCAACCAAAACGTACAGCGTGTGAAAATCATGCTGTCCGGTGAGGTTACTCGCGCAGTCACCCTTAAAGGTATCGCAGCCACCAAAGGTGCGCGTGCGGCTATCGAAGCAGCTGGCGGCAAGTTCGAGGAATAAATGGCTAAGCAAGGTGCTCTCTCAGCGCTAGGCAAAAGCGGCGGGTTGTCCGAACTCTGGGCTCGTCTGCGTTTCCTGTTCCTGGCGATTATCGTCTATCGGATCGGTGCGCATATCCCAGTTCCGGGTATCAACCCTGACCGTCTGGCGGACCTGTTTCGACAGAATGAGGGGACCATTCTTAGCTTGTTCAACATGTTTTCCGGCGGTGCGCTGGAGCGCATGAGCATTTTTGCACTGGGGATCATGCCGTATATCTCGGCGTCGATCATCATGCAGCTCATGACCGCAGTCAGTCCGCAGCTGGAGCAGTTGAAGAAGGAAGGTGAGGCTGGTCGTCGTAAGATCAGCCAGTACACCCGCTATGGCACCGTAGTCCTGGCCCTGGTTCAAGCTATTGGCATGTCCATTGGTTTGGCCGGGCAGGGCGTTGCGTTCTCAGCAGATATCGGCTTCCACTTCGTCGCAGTCACCACTTTTGTTGCAGGTGCACTGTTCATGATGTGGCTAGGCGAGCAGATCACTGAGCGTGGTGTTGGCAACGGTATCTCGATGTTGATTTTTTCGGGTATCGTTGCCGGTCTTCCGAGAGCGATCGGGCAGTCTTTCGAGTCTGCTCGTCAAGGTGATATCAATATCTTCGCTTTGGTCGCCATCGGTTTGCTGGCAGTAGCGATCATCGGTTTCGTGGTGTTCATCGAGCGTGGTCAGCGTCGTATTGCTGTTCACTACGCGAAGCGTCAACAGGGCCGTAAGGTCTTCGCTGCGCAGACGAGCCACTTGCCGTTGAAAGTGAACATGGCGGGTGTTATTCCTGCCATTTTCGCTAGCAGCATCTTGCTGTTTCCGGCTTCGCTGGGTGCCTGGTTCGGTCAGTCTGAGGGTATGGGCTGGTTGCAGGACATCTCGCAGTCGATCGCACCTGGTCAGCCGTTGAATATTCTGCTGTTTAGTGCAGGGATTATTTTCTTCTGCTTCTTCTATACGGCTTTGATGTTCAATCCGAAAGACGTAGCGGAAAACCTGAAGAAGTCCGGTGCCTTTATTCCGGGCATTCGTCCTGGTGAGCAGTCTGCGCGCTATATTGATGGCGTTCTGACTCGTCTGACCATGTTCGGTGCTCTCTACATGATGGCCGTATGCTTGCTTCCGCAGTTTCTCGTGGTCGCTGCAAACGTGCCGTTTTACCTTGGCGGGACCTCGTTGCTGATCGTGGTCGTGGTTGTGATGGACTTCATGTCCCAAGTGCAATCGCACCTCGTTTCGCACCAGTATGAATCCCTGATGAAGAAAGCCAACCTGAAGGGCTACGGCAGCGGCATGCTGCGCTGAAGCACCCATAAGGTTCGAGGAGTTGGTGATGAAAGTTCGTGCATCGGTGAAAAAGCTGTGCCGCAACTGCAAGATTATTCGCCGCGAAGGTGTTGTTCGAGTAATTTGCAGCGCGGAACCACGTCACAAGCAGCGCCAAGGCTAAATGTGATCTGTGCTAAAAGCCCAGCAGCTAGTGCGCTGCTGGGTTGATTATTTGTTATTACAGCGATATTATCTCGCGCCCTATTTCTTGGCTTCCGGGGCGTAGGTAGCTGTCAATTGGAGTCCCACTGAATGGCCCGTATTGCAGGCGTTAACATTCCAGATAACAAGCATACTGTTATCTCGCTGACCTACATCTATGGTGTTGGTCGCACAACTGCACACAAAATCTGTGCTACTACCGGGGTTAACCCGGCGGTAAAGATCAAAGATCTGAGCGACGAGCAGATTGAACAGCTGCGTGGCGAAGTCGCGAAGTTCACCACTGAAGGTGATCTGCGTCGCGAAATCAACATGAAAATCAAGCGCTTGATGGACCTCGGTTGCTATCGCGGTCTGCGTCATCGTCGTGGTCTTCCAGTGCGCGGTCAGCGTACCAAGACTAACGCGCGTACCCGTAAAGGTCCGCGTAAGCCGATCCGCAAGTAATCGCCCCAGCGAATCGACAGGAATTAAATCATGGCAAAACCTGCTGCTCGTCCTCGTAAAAAAGTTAAAAAGACAGTGGTTGATGGCATCGCCCACATCCATGCATCTTTTAACAACACAATCGTGACCATCACCGACCGTCAAGGTAACGCTCTGTCCTGGGCAACCTCCGGTGGTTCGGGTTTCCGCGGTTCCCGCAAGTCCACGCCGTTTGCTGCTCAAGTAGCTGCTGAACGTGCTGGTCAAGCTGCGCTGGAATACGGCCTAAAAAACCTCGACGTTAACGTCAAAGGTCCAGGTCCAGGTCGTGAATCTGCTGTCCGTGCTTTGAACGGCTGCGGCTACAAGATCGCCAGCATCACCGACGTGACGCCAATCCCGCACAACGGGTGCCGTCCGCCGAAGAAGCGCCGCGTGTAATCCAGGAGATTGTAAAGAATGGCTCGTTACATTGGTCCAAAATGCAAACTCGCTCGTCGCGAAGGCACCGATCTCTTTCTGAAGAGCGGCGTGCGCGCGATCGAATCGAAGTGCAACATCGAAGCAGCACCTGGTATCCACGGCCAACGCCGCGGTCGCCAGTCCGACTACGGCACCCAACTGCGTGAAAAGCAGAAGGTCCGTCGTATTTATGGCGTTCTCGAGCGTCAGTTCAGCGGTTACTACAAAGAAGCTGCCGGCAAGAAAGGCGCAACTGGTGAGAACCTGCTGCAACTGCTCGAATGCCGTCTGGACAACGTTGTGTACCGCATGGGCTTCGGTTCGACTCGTGCCGAATCGCGTCAGCTGGTATCGCACAAGTCGGTAAGCGTAAACGGCAAAACCGTTAACGTTCCGTCCTACCAGGTCCGTGCTGGTGACGTAGTGGCAATTCGCGAAAAAGCGAAGAACCAACTGCGTATCGTCCAGGCTCTCGATCTGTGTGCCCAACGTGGCCGCGTAGAATGGGTAGAAGTAGACACTGAGAAAAAATCTGGCGTCTTCAAAAGCGTTCCAGCTCGCAGTGATCTGTCCGCCGACATCAACGAAAGCCTGATTGTCGAGCTCTACTCCAAGTAAGGGCTAGAAAATAGGTGCATCCATGCAGATTTCGGTAAATGAGTTCCTGACACCCCGCCACATTGATGTGCAGGTTGTCAGTCCGACCCGCGCCAAGATCACTCTCGAGCCTCTCGAGCGTGGTTTCGGCCATACCCTGGGCAACGCGCTGCGCCGCATCCTGTTGTCCTCCATGCCCGGCTGTGCAGTAGTCGAGGCCGAGATTGACGGTGTGCTCCATGAGTACAGCGCCATCGAAGGTGTACAGGAAGATGTCATTGAAATCCTGTTGAACCTTAAAGGTCTGGCTATCAAGCTGCACGGTCGAGACGAAGTTACGCTGACCTTGTCGAAGAAGGGTTCGGGGGTGGTTACCGCTGCCGATATTCAGCTGGATCATGATGTCGAGATCGTTAACCCCGATCACGTAATCGCTAACCTGGCGTCTAACGGCGCCCTGAACATGAAGCTCGTCGTAGCTCGTGGTCGCGGTTATGAACCAGCAGACTCGCGTCAGAGCGATGAAGACGAAAGCCGCAGCATTGGTCGCTTGCAGCTCGACTCTTCGTTCAGCCCGGTTCGTCGCATCGCATACGTGGTGGAAAACGCCCGTGTCGAGCAGCGTACCAACCTGGACAAGCTGGTTATTGATCTGGAAACCAACGGTACTCTGGATCCTGAAGAGGCTATCCGTCGTGCAGCAACCATTCTGCAACAGCAGTTGGCTGCGTTCGTCGACCTCAAAGGTGACAGCGAACCCGTTGTAGTCGAACAGGAAGACGAGATCGATCCGATCCTGCTTCGTCCGGTTGACGATTTGGAACTGACCGTACGTTCGGCCAACTGCCTTAAGGCGGAGAACATTTACTACATCGGCGACCTGATTCAGCGCACCGAAGTAGAACTGTTGAAGACTCCGAACCTGGGCAAGAAATCCTTGACCGAGATCAAGGACGTTCTGGCTTCTCGTGGTCTCTCCCTCGGCATGCGCCTCGACAACTGGCCGCCTGCAAGTCTTAAGAAGGACGACAAGGCGACTGCCTGATCGTCGTAATCACCGAACGTAGTGTTTGGTAAGGAATGAACCATGCGTCATCGTAAAAGTGGACGTCACCTGAGCCGTACCAGCTCTCACCGTAAGGCCATGTTCCAAAACATGGCGGTGTCGCTGTTCGAGCACGAGCTGATTAAAACTACCCTGCCGAAAGCCAAAGAACTGCGTCGCGTTGCTGAGCCGCTGATCACCTTGGCCAAGATTGACAGCGTTGCTAACCGTCGTCTGGCATTTGACCGCACCCGTTCGAAAGAAATGGTCGGTAAACTGTTCAACGATTTGGGCAAGCGTTATGCAACTCGTGAGGGTGGCTACCTGCGCATCCTCAAGTGCGGCTTCCGCGCTGGCGACAACGCGCCAATGGCGTACGTCGAACTGGTTGACCGTCCTGTCGGTGGCTCTGTAGAAGCCGCTGAATAAGACATCAGTCATTACAAAGAACCGGGCCCAGTGCCCGGTTTTTTGTTTCCTGCCAAAGCCACTTTTTAAGCCTGAATTGCGCCCAAAACGAGCTGATTCTAAGTGCTAAACGGAACCCGCCTCATTTACCCGTCTTTTCGACACCAAATGCCCGAATTTCGCAGTATTTCTACCGTTATTTGTCCTCTCGCTGGGTGACCAACCAGTCTTGTTGGTTCAAACTAACGCCTTTCACGAGGAGATGGACGGCGATGCAAGGCCACCCGGATGTAATTGATTACCTCAACACGCTGTTGACTGGCGAACTGGCTGCGCGCGACCAGTATTTCGTCCACTCGCGGATGTACGAAGATTGGGGTTTCAGCAAGCTGTACGAACGCATCAACCACGAGATGGAAGAAGAGGCTCAACACGCTGATGCGTTGATGCGCCGGATTCTGATGCTCGAAGGCACACCCCGCATGCGTCCTGACGATCTTGACGTGGGCACCACGGTGCCTGAGATGCTCGCCAGTGACCTTCGTCTTGAGTACAAGGTGCGAGCCGCACTGTGCAAAGGTATTGCGCTCTGTGAGCAACACAGAGATTACGTCAGCCGTGACATCCTCCGCATTCAGCTCGCTGACACCGAAGAAGACCACACTTACTGGCTTGAAAAGCAGCTGGGCCTGATCAAATCCATCGGGCTACAGAACTACCTTCAGTCGCAATTCTGAACATTGCGACTGTCGCAAAAAAAAGCCCCTGCCGCGTATCGCGACAGGGGCTTTTTGCTACAGTCATGGGATCAAGCGCGATCGCGCTCCAGAAGCGGCTTCAGATAGTGGCCGGTGTAGGACTGTTTCATGTCCGCTACCTGTTCTGGCGTACCGGTTGCGATGATTTGTCCGCCTTTCGAACCGCCTTCAGGACCCAAATCAACTAGCCAATCGGCGGTCTTGATCACGTCCAGGTTGTGCTCGATCACCACTACCGTGTTGCCGTGGTCACGCAGGCGATGCAAGACGTCGAGCAATTGCTGGATATCCGCGAAATGCAGACCCGTGGTGGGCTCATCAAGGATGTACAGGGTCTTGCCTGTGTCACGCTTGGAGAGTTCGCGAGACAACTTCACGCGCTGCGCCTCACCACCGGAAAGCGTGGTCGCCGATTGACCCAACTTGATGTAGGACAAGCCCACATCCATCAGCGTCTGCAGCTTCCGTGCAAGGGCAGGCACGGCGTCGAAGAACGTCCTTGCCTCCTCGATCGTCATTTCCAGGACCTCGTGGACGTTTTTGCCCTTGTACTTCACCTCGAGAGTCTCACGGTTGTATCGCTTGCTCTTGCACACATCGCAAGGCACATAGATGTCAGGCAGGAAATGCATCTCGACCTTGATCAGGCCGTCGCCCTGGCAGGCCTCGCAGCGTCCGCCCTTGACGTTGAAGGAGAAGCGGCCAGGCCCGTAACCACGAGATCTCGATTCAGGCACGCCAGCGAACAATTCACGGATCGGTGTGAAAAGGCCGGTATACGTCGCAGGGTTTGACCGTGGTGTGCGCCCGATTGGGCTCTGGTCGATATCGACGACTTTATCCAGGTGCTGCAGACCGTCGATGCTGTCGTGTGCCGACGCCTCAAGCGTCGTTGCGCCATTGAGGGCTGTGGCGCTGAGCGGAAACAGTGTGTTGTTGATCAGCGTCGACTTGCCCGAACCCGATACACCTGTTACGCAGGTCAGCAAGCCGATTGGAATTTCCAGATCGACGTTGCGCAGGTTGTTGCCGCGCGCGCCTTTGAGTTTGAGCGACAGCTTCTTGTTACGAGGCGTACGCTTGGCCGGCACGGCGATCTTCACGCGGCCCGACAGGTATTTGCCCGTCAACGAATCCGGATGATCCATCACTTCCTGTGGCGTGCCCTCCGCAACGATCTGGCCGCCATGCACGCCCGCACCCGGGCCGATGTCGACCACGTAGTCGGCCAGTCGAATCGCGTCCTCGTCGTGCTCAACCACGATCACGGTATTGCCGATGTCTCGCAGGTGCCGCAACGTGTCGAGCAGCCGATCGTTATCGCGCTGATGCAGACCAATTGAGGGCTCATCGAGGATGTACATCACGCCGACCAGGCCGGCACCGATCTGGCTGGCCAGACGAATCCGTTGCGCCTCACCGCCAGAGAGCGTATCGGCGCTGCGGTCCAGTGTCAGGTAGTCAAGCCCGACGTTGACGAGGAACTGCAGGCGCTCACGAATTTCCTTGAGAATCTTGTCAGCGATTTCACCACGGCGACCCGTGAGCTTCAGCTCACCAAAATAATGCGTAGCGTCGCCGATTGGCATATTGGTGACAGCGGGCAGTGTCTTCTCGCCGACCCAGACGTGACGAGCTTCACGGCGCAGCCGCGTGCCACGGCATTCGGGGCAGGGCTGCGTACTGAGAAACTTCGCCAATTCCTCTCGAACCGTAGTCGATTCGGTTTCGCGATAGCGGCGCTCCAGGTTGGGAACGATGCCTTCGAACGGGTGCGCACGTTTGACGATGTCGCCACGGTCGTTCAAGTACCGGAAGTCGACACTGTCCTTGCCGCTGCCGCCCAGCAGGACCTTCTGCAAATCGCCAGGCAGTTCCTTGAACGGCACCTCGAGGCTGAAGCCGTAATGCTTCGCCAACGAGCCAAGCATCTGGAAGTAATAGACGTTTCGCCTGTCCCAGCCACGAATCGCGCCTTCTGCCAGCGTCAGTTCGCCATTGACCAGACGCTTGGTGTCGAAGAACTGCTTCACACCCAAGCCGTCGCAGGTCGGGCATGCGCCGGCGGGGTTGTTGAACGAGAACAGCTTTGGCTCCAGCTCGCTGATCGCGTGTCCGCAGATCGGGCAAGCGAAGCGGGCGGAGAAAATGATCTCTTCGCCTGGCTCATCGTCCATCGGCGCGACCAGTGCAATGCCGTCTGCCAGCTTCAACGCGGTTTCGAAGGATTCGGCCAGACGCTGTTGCAGGTCCGAGCGCACCTTGAAGCGGTCAACCACGACATCGATCGAGTGCTTCTTCTGTTTATCAAGTTTTGGCAGTTCGTCCAGCTCGCACAGCCGGCCATTCACCCGAGCGCGCACGAAACCCTGAGCGCGAAGCTCTTCGAAGACTGCCAGGTGCTCGCCTTTACGCTCCCGCACCACGGGGGCAAGCAGCATCAGCTTGGCGCCTTCGGGCTGCGCCAGGACCAGATCGACCATCTGGCTGACGGTTTGCGCCTCCAGAGGAATGTCGTGATCCGGGCAACGCGGCTGACCGACGCGCGCATACAGCAGACGCAGGTAGTCGTAAATCTCGGTGATGGTGCCCACGGTCGAGCGCGGGTTGTGGGACGTGGACTTCTGCTCGATGGAGATGGCCGGGGAGAGGCCTTCAATCGTGTCGACGTCCGGCTTCTCCATCATCGACAGGAACTGACGCGCGTAGGCGGACAGCGATTCGACGTAGCGGCGCTGGCCCTCGGCGTAGAGCGTATCGAACGCCAGGGACGATTTTCCTGAGCCGGACAATCCGGTGATGACGATCAGCTTGTCGCGTGGAAGGGTCAGGTCGATGTTCTTCAGGTTGTGGGTTCGAGCCCCACGAATCAAGATCTTGTCCAAAGCTGGCCTCGCACGGCGGGCGTGTAAAACGTGGAAGTATACGGGGAAATACTGGATGGATACACACTATCGAGGATCTCGCCGCCTCACTCGGAATAAAGAATATTCCTGCGATGCGCGGCAAACCGTCGTATGTGCTCTAAACGATGGGACTGGTAGAATCGCCGCCGGTTCATACGAGGTTCCTTCATGCACGATTCTCACAGCGAGCGCATGAGCGGCAGCGAAACCCGCGCCGCGGGCGGTCTGGCGCTGGTGTTCGCCTTCCGTATGCTTGGCATGTTCATGGTGCTGCCCGTCCTCGCCACTTACGGGATGGACCTGGCCGGCGCGAGTCCGGCGCTCATCGGTCTGGCGATCGGCGCCTACGGCCTCACTCAAGCGGTGTTGCAGATTCCGTTCGGCATCATCTCCGATCGCATTGGCCGTCGCCCCGTCATTTATCTGGGATTGATCGTGTTTGCGCTCGGCAGTGTGCTGGCGGCCCAGTCGACCTCGATCTGGGGCGTGATCGCCGGCCGGGTCCTGCAAGGCGCCGGCGCTATCTCCGCTGCGGTCATGGCCTTGCTGTCGGATCTGACCCGTGAGCAGCATCGCACCAAAGCCATGGCAATGATCGGCATGACCATTGGCGTGTCGTTCGCCGTTGCAATGGTGGTCGGCCCCATTCTGACCAGTGCATTCGGATTGTCCGGTCTGTTCCTGGCGACCGGCGCCATGGCGCTGGTCGGCGTGGCGATCGTTGCCTTCGTGGTGCCCAAGTCCACGGTGACCCTGCAGCACCGTGAGTCCGGTCTGGCGCGACAGGCATTGGGCGCGACGCTTCGTCATCCCGACCTGCTGCGTCTGGACTTGGGTATCTTCGCGTTGCACGCCATGCTGATGTCCAGTTTCGTGGCATTGCCGCTGGCGCTGGTCGAAAAAGCCGGCTTGCCCAAGGAGCAGCACTGGTGGGTATATCTCACAGCACTGCTGATTTCTTTCTTCGCGATGATCCCTTTCATCATCTACGGCGAAAAGAAGCGTCAGATGAAGCGGGTTTTGCTCGGCGCCGTGCTGGTGCTGATGCTCACTGAGCTATTCTTTTGGGAGTTCGGCGACACGCTGCGAGCGCTGGTCATCGGTACCGTGGTCTTTTTCACCGCATTCAATTTGCTCGAGGCGTCTCTGCCATCGCTGATCAGCAAAGTGTCACCTGCGGGCGGGAAGGGCACGGCGATGGGGATTTATTCCACCAGTCAGTTCCTGGGTTCGGCGGCGGGCGGGATTCTCGGAGGGTGGCTTTTCCAGCACGGCGGACTGGATGTGGTGTTCCTTGGCGGCGCCGGGCTGGCCGCCATCTGGCTGGCGTTTGCTGTTACCATGCGTGAACCTCCCTACGTAACCAGCCTTCGCTTGCCGTTGTCGCCCGAGGCTCAACGCGACACAGGCCTTGCCGATCGCGTGTTGGCCGTACGTGGAGTAACAGATGCAGTAGTGGTGGCCGATGAGGCTGCCATCTATATCAAATTTGACAAAGAACTGTTGGATCGGGCGTCTTTCGACGAAGTGGTCAATCCAGCGTCGGAAACGTGTGAAGCCTAGGAGAACGTTATGGCCCGTGGGGTAAACAAAGTCATATTGGTCGGCACGTGCGGCCAGGATCCCGAAGTCCGCTACATGCCTAACGGTAATGCCGTGACCAACCTGAGTCTGGCAACTAGCGAACAGTGGACCGACAAGCAAACCGGTCAGAAGGTCGAGAAGACCGAATGGCACCGTGTTTCGATGTTCGGCAAAGTCGCCGAAATCGCCGGCGAGTACCTGCGCAAGGGTTCGCAGGTCTACATCGAAGGCAAGCTGCAGACCCGCGAATGGGAAAAAGACGGCATCAAGCGTTACACGACTGAAATCGTCGTCGACATGCAAGGCACCATGCAGTTGCTCGGTGGCCGTCCTCAAGGCGACGGCGCCCCTCAGGGCCAGGGTGGTGGCGGTTATCAGAACTCGCAAAACTCAGCGCCGCGTCCGCAGCAACAGGCACGCCCGCAGCAGTCCGCTCCTCAGCCACAGCGCGAGTCGCGTCCTGCGCCGCAACAAGCGCCGCAGCCAGCGCCTGATTTCGATAGCTTCGATGACGACATCCCGTTCTAAGCAGCGCGTTATCCAACCGCGATAACGCTGCAAACAAAAGCCCCCGCACAGCTCAGCTGTCGGGGGCTTTGTTTTGGGTCGCGTCAGGGATTACAGGCCCAGATCCGATAACCCGGGATGATCATCAGGACGGCGGCCCAAGGGCCAGTGAAACTTGCGATCCGCTTCTTTGATCGGCATGTCATTGATGCAGGCGAAACGTCGCGCCATCAAGCCGTCTTCATTGAATTCCCAATTTTCGTTGCCGTACGAACGGAACCAGTTGCCTGAGTCGTCGTGCCATTCGTAGGCGTAACGGACCGCGATGCGGTTGTCGGTGAACGCCCACAGCTCTTTGATCAGGCGGTAGTCGAGCTCCTTGTTCCACTTGCGGATCAGGAAATTTTTCGCCTCCTCGCGGTTCTCGACAAAATCGGCGCGATTGCGCCATTGGGTGTCGAGTGTGTAGGCCAGCGAGACTTTTTCGGCGTCCCGGCTGTTCCAGCCATCTTCCGCGAGGCGAACCTTTTGGATGGCGGATTCTCGGGTGAAAGGGGGAAGTGGCGGGCGAGTCTGGGCATTGGACGACATAGGGACCTCCAGGCGGTGATGATTCGGCGGTGGGTGGGACGTGTGTGGCTAGGGACTGATACGCAAGCGCTGTTCAAGCATTGACTGCGCAACAGCCCTGGCGCTCTCTGCTGTGCTGTAGTCACCCATGACGCGTGCGACGGTAATCGCGCCATCAATGAGGATGAGTAGCTGTTTGGCCAAGACTTGCGGATCGGCAATACCGAGCTGTTCGCAGAGCCCCAGCGTGTAATCCAGCAGCTTCTGTTTGTGCAGCATGGCGATCTGACGGATGGGGTCCTGTGGGTCGCCGATTTCGCCTGCCGTATTGATAAATGCGCACCCGCGAAAGCCGTCCGACTCGAACCAGCCTTTGAGCACGTCAAACATATTCAGGATGCGCGCTTGAGGGGTGTCGGCCTTGTCTGACTCGGTTCGGAACCAGCCCATCCAGCGCACGTCACGGGCGTTGAGCGCAGCGGCGGCCACGTCGTCTTTGGTGGCGAAGTAGCGATAGATGCTTTTCCTCGCGACGCCCGACGTCTTCACCAGAAGGTCCATGCCGGTGGCCTGGATGCCGTTCTGGTAAATGAGCTGTTCGGCCGTCGCGAGGATCTTCTCGCGAGTGTTGGTCGTCGATGTATTCATGATCCCAAAGGTAGAACGTGCGTTCTCCTGCGTCAAGCCGTCCATTCAAAAAGGCTCAACGCACTTGGTCGGACTCCGGCAGCGCACGTCTCAACTCGTCTGCGCTGGGTGAGGCTTTGGCCAACGTAACGGGGATGGATTTAGCCGCAGGCACCTTGCTGCGTTCGGCGTGGTGCCACAGCGGAACAAGGGGATTGCACTCAGGGTAATACGCCGCGCAGCAGTTCTCGGGGATGTCATAGGCAATGATCTGCAGAGGCCCCACCGAGCGCGTGACCTGCGGCTCGATGGCGGTGGTGACGTTGACCCAGTCTCCCGGCTTGAAGCCCAGTCGGAGGACATCGTTGCGGTTCATGAAGATGACCGCGCGGGTGCCGCTGACGCCGCGGAAGCGATCTTCGTAGCCGTAGATCGTGGTGTTGAACTGGTCATTGCTGCGCAGCGTCATCAGTTGCAGCACGTCACGGCGAGTGTGGTTCGGGTACACGTCATCGTTTTCTTCGAGCAGTTCGGGCGTGATGAACATCGCGCGGCCACTCTCGGTTTTCCATTCACGCTTCGCTGCGGCAATGGGGCGATGAAAGCCGCCGGTTTCCCACATGCGGGTTTCCATGTCGTGAAAAATTTCCGGGTAGACCTGAGCGATGCCTTGACGAATCAGTGCGTAATCGCGGCGCCAAGCGTCCCAATCGATTCGAGTGGCACCGGGTAATGTTGCCTCGGCGATGCCGGAGAGGATGGCGACTTCAGCGCGGGCGTGGGCGCTGGCCGGTTCGCTATTACCCTGCCAGGCCCGCACGCAACCGGTGCTGTCTTCAGTGGTATAAACCTGCTCGACGCCGTTTTGCATATCCTTTTCGATGCGTCCGAGGCAGGGCAGGATCCACGCATTTTTCCCCGGCACCAGGTGAGTGCGGTTCAGCTTCGTGGCGATCTGAACGTTCAGGTCCAGCGTATTCCAGGCCGGCTCCATGCGAGACGTATCCGGGATCGCCCGTAGAAAGTTCCCGCCGAGCCCGATGAATCCGCGCACGCTCCCGTCCAGCAGTCCTTCGCAGGTCTCAACAGTGTTCAAGCCTTTTTTCGACGGGACCGAGAAGCCATACAGTGCCTCAATCTTATCCACAGGAACCTTTTTCGGGTCTTCCGTAATGCCGACGGTGCGTTGGCCCTGCACGTTGGAGTGACCGCGCACCGGGCAGATGCCGGCGCCGCGCTTGCCGATGTTGCCGCGCAGCAGGAGCAGATTCACAAGCATCTGCACGTTGGTCACGCCGCGCCGGTGCTGGGTGATGCCCATGCCGTAAACCAGCATCACGCGCTCGTGTCTGGCGTACACCGTCGCCACTGCCTCCAGTGCACTGCGACTAAGTCCTGCCTGACGCTCAATGGTTTCCCACGGTGTTTCAAGCACGCAGTTGCAGAATTCGGCGAACCCTTCGGTGTGCTGGGCAATGAACGCCTGATCGATGATCCCGGGCTGCCCATTGGCCAGCGCCGCCTCGTCCATTTCAAACAGCGATTTGGCAATGCCCAGCACAACCGCCGTGTCGCCGCCGATCGCCAACTGATGGTATTGGGTGCTGATGACGGTCGACTTCGGCCCGAGCATCTCCACGGGAGACTGCGGATTGACGAAGCGTTCGAGACCGCGCTCGCGAATCGGGTTGAACGTGATGATCGGCACGTCACGCTGCCGGGCTTCTCGCAGCTGATGCAGCATCCGCGGGCTGTTACTGCCTACGTTCTGGCCAAAAAACAGGATGCAGTCGGTGTGCTCGAAGTCATCCAGCGTCACGGTTCCTACCGGTACGCCGATACTTTCCTGTAAACCGACCGAGGTGCTCTCGTGGCACATGTTCGAGCTGTCAGGCAGGTTGTTGTTGCCGTAGGCGCGGGCGATGAGCTGGTACATGAACGACGTTTCCAGCGAGGCCCGGCCCGACGCATAAAAGACCACGCTCTCGGGCGTCATGCTTTTCAGCTGCGCGCCAATGTCACGGTAGGCGTCCTCCCACGTGGTTTCCTGATAACGATCGCTCGCGGCGTTGTACCGCATGGGGTGCGTGAGGCGGCCCTGTTGCTCAAGGTCGTAATCGGGCCACTGGCGCAGTTCGGTGAGCGTGTGACGGCCGAAGAAGGCCGGGTCGGTCTTCCGCGACGTCAGCTCCCAGGCCGTGGCCTTCGCGCCGTTTTCGCAGAACTCCAGGCTGTGGGGCTTGCCGGGCTTGGCCCATGCGCAGCTGACGCAGGCAAACCCGCCTGGCTTGTTTTGTTTGATCAGCGGCAGGCCTGCTCGAATCGGCGCCTGCTCGCGCCAGAGGATCTCCATCACCGACTTAGCCGAGCCCCAACCGCCAGCGGCAGAGGTGTAGGGGCGGAAATGAGCTTTGGGATGGATGAGTGTCATGAAGGGGATCCTCGGCGGACGGGCGCACTGGAGACAGTCGCCCTCGTAAGGCTACGACGAAGCGGCTCGGTAAAGGTTCGTTACATTTACTGGTGAACGGACCGTCAACGGCCAACATGACGATTGCGTGTCCGAGCGAACTTGCCGAGTGAAATCCGATCAGTGTCAGAGGGCCGTTTTTTTCACGGTTCCCTGATCGAAGGAGTGACTCGCGTTTTGCCGAATTTCAAACCCTTTCTGTTGCTTTGCCTGCTGTTGAGCGTTTGCAGCGTCAACGCTCAAGCCGCCGACGCCCCCGCCGCAACCACTGCTCCTGCTGCCGCAACTGCCGACCCGGCGCCGGAGGACCCTGCCAAAGCGGAGATTCTGGTCAAAGGCGGATTGCTCGGCGCCATCAGTTCCAGCATCGACAGCGTGCAAGACAAGCTGGATGTGGATGGCCACTTGCTCGACTCCTGGCGCCTGCGGGCCGACCGAGCCGCTGACGAGATCGACGCGCTGGTCAACAAACCGCAGTCGCGCTCACCGTGGCGAATCACCGGCGATTTCGTGATGCTGTCGCTGGTGTGGGCGGGGGCATTCCTGCTGCTCAACCGCATCGGCGCGTTTCTCGTGACACGGTTATCACGGCATCGGTTTCTGATCCGCCGCGATCGCGTGGTCGGGGTGCTGGGCTATGTGCTGCCATACATGGTGCCAGCGCTCATCTGTCTGCCGCTGACGCTGTACGTCAGTCATTTCATGCCGACGTCGGTGGGGCGTGCGCTGGCGCTGTGTCTGGCTTACTCGACCAGTAGCGGGATTTTCTCCACCTCGGTGCTGCTGTCGCTGATCGTGCTGTTCAACTCGGGCCACAAACGGCCGGCGGTGCGGATCATTCGTCACTACGCGCCGCACCCGTTGTTCATCATCGGATTCCTCGCGGCGCTGAGTGATGCGTTGACCAGCCCTCAGATTGCCAGACTGTTCGGCGGCAACGTGACCACCAGCATCGCCGCGTTCACCGGGCTGATGGCGTCGGTCATGTTTGGCATGGTCGTCATCCGCATGCGCCGGCCGATCGCGCATCTGATCCGCAACCGTCCCCTTGCCGCCCGGTTGGCGCGGCCGGCGGTGCAACAGACGCTGAAAATCTTCTCCAGCCTGTGGCATTTGCCGATCCTGCTGATGATTCTGGTCTCGGCGGTAAACCTGATCGGTGCTGGTGAAGGCAGTCAGGAAGCCCTGCGTTGCGCGTTGCTGACCACGGTGCTGTTGATTGGCTCGGTGTTTCTCAGCACTTTGTTCCAGCACATGTTCAAGCCCACTGAGGTGCGCACCAATAGCGTTTACAAGGAGCGTCTGCTGAGCCTGTTACACGCGGTCATGCGTATCGCGCTGGCGATCGGCTTCATCGAGTTGCTGGGGCGGATCTGGGGTTTCTCGCTGTTTGAATTTGCCCAGCGCAATGCCCTGGGCAAGGTGATCAGCGATTCGCTGAGCAGCATCGGTCTGATTCTGCTGGTGACCTGGCTGCTGTGGGTGGTGATGGACACGGCGATTCAGGAAGCCCTGAAGCCTCCGGCCAATGGACGTTCCGCGCGTCAGCCGAGCACGCGGGTGAAGACCATTCTGCCGCTGTTGCGCAACGCGATGAAGATCATCCTGGTGGTGATCTGCACCATCACGACCATGGCCAACCTGGGCATCAACGTCGCGCCACTGCTGGCCGGTGCCGGGGTTGTCGGTCTGGCGATCGGTTTCGGTTCGCAGCAGTTGGTGCAGGACGTCATTACCGGACTGTTCATCATCATCGAAGACACCATCTCCATCGGCGACTGGGTGGTGCTGGATTCAGGCCACGCCGGTACGGTCGAAAGCTTGACGATTCGCACCCTACGTCTGCGCGACGGCAAGGGCTTCGTGCATTCGGTGCCGTTCGGGCAGATCAAGGCGGTCACCAACCAGTCGCGTCAGTTCGCGTATGCGTTTTTCTCGTTCCAGTTCACTTACGACACGGACGTGGATGCGGCGACCTCGCTGATTCGCGAAGCGGGTCAGTCGATCAGCGATGATCTACTGCTGGCGAGCAAGCTGCAGGGGCCGCTGGAGGTGTTCGGACTGGACCGGATGGACATGAACGGCATTGTCATCACGGCGCAGTTCCGTACGTCATCGGGCGGGCAGTACGCGGTGAGCCGTGCGTTCAACGATCGACTTAAGCGACTTGTGGATAAGTCGGCTGAGGTGCGATTCGCGCAAACTTATCCACAACTGGTGATGAGCCCGCACAATCGCCAGGCACCCGAGGGCGAACGTGCCGAGGAGGGCGGAGAGCAACAAGCGCTGCCCGGCAAGACATCCGTGGTGAACAAAGACGGGTCCGAAAGCCCGGTTTGACATACTGGGCAGATGGCGCGAGCTCGAAATTGAGCCGGCTTGCTGGCGAAAGCGTCCGGTCAGCCCCTACATAGTTGTCAGACCGGCAAGGTTCGCCAGCAAGCCGGCTCCTTGGATTGGGGCCAACCACAAATCATGTGAGCGACCTAAAGCCACTGTAGGAGCGCGCTTGCCCGCGAAGGCGTCAGCACATCCAACATCGTGATTGCCTGAGGCACCGCCTTCGCCAGCAAGCGACGCCCCAGAGATTGGCTGCGGCCTACCTGAACAATCGATCGCGCACCTGCAACATCAGCGCCTCATCCACCTCGCCCCAGTATTGCGGTTTGCCCGCGACGATGGCGGCGATGGGGATGCCGTCGCGGTAAACCAGCTTGTTGCCCACAATCGCCGGGACCTTCGCGCCGGGCAGCAGGGTCCCGGCGAGGTTGAGCGGGTCGACTCCACTGACGGCAATCAGGCTGCCGTCCAGCGGGCGATTGCGGACTTCGCGCAATAGCGGGATGGCTTCGGGCAACGCGAACTGCTCACCGGCCAGCCCTGCCACAAAGCGCCCGCCGCGAATCTCGCCGCGGGCCTCAAGACGATGGAACGTGCGCAGCAGCTCGCGCCAGGTCGGCAGCCAATCCGCCTCGCGCTCCAGCAGGCGCCAGAACACCACGCCGTATCGGCGCAGCAAGGTCATGGCTATGTGCTCCAGCGTGTCGCTGTCGATCCTTTGCGACGCGCCTTCTTCCTTCGCCGGCGCGCGACGCAGCAACGCCCAGCGCCCGGCATCGTCCATGCCGCCAATGAACGCGCCACGGTTGCGTCGACTGGTGTGGCTGCTGCGTTTGCTGGCCGGGGTGATCAGCGCGCGCAGCCCGGCGAAGCTGTCGGCATTGACCAGCCCGGCACCGACCAATTCTTGCAGCGCGGTTTCCAGCTCGGCGCGCAGCAAGTGCGCTTCGCCGGTCAGCTCGTCGAAAAACATCGCGCCCTGGCTCGACAACACCTCATGAACCTTCTGCGCGCGCAGGGATAATTCGGTCGGCGCCGGCTGTTCGGTCAGCCCGGTCCACAGGCGAACCTGCGGTCGCGGCAGCAGCACAATCGGCGTACTGCGCAACGCAGCGCTGCCAACCTTGTTGCGACTGGTCAGACGCATCCACACCACCTTGCCGGAGCGACACAGGTCATCCAGCCAGATCGATGAATAGTCCTTCAAGCGCGCTGGAAGCAGATCACTGTCCCACGCGCCTGCCGCCGACGAAAAACCCTCCAGTTGCGCAACGACCTCCGGCAGCGCGGCTTTGCCCTGACTCTGGGTCGTCGCAGACAAGTGCTGCCAATCGAACAGGAATCGAGTGAAGTCCCGCAGCGACACCGGCTCGATTTCGCGACGCAGGCGCTTGACCGTGTAACGGTGGATGCGCGACAGCAGATGCCGCTCGCACCACTGTTCCTCGCGGGCGTCAGGGCTGAACTGGCCGCGCAGCACATACCCTTCGTTCTCCAGCTGCGCCAGCGCCTGAGCGACCTCGTTCAGTGTCAGCGCCAGCGGCTCGGCAATGGCCGCGACCGTGAGCGGACCGAAACCGCCAAGCCGCGCCCGCACGATCTCCACGCGCGCTTCGTCCTCGCTCCACGCTTCATCGAACCCGGCCAATGCCGCCAACGGCGGGTGCATTTCGGCGGCAGGGTAGACCGCCTGCAAACAGGTCAGCCGCTCCAGGGGAATCCACAACGCCTCCTCAGGGGTGACCTGCAAGCGTGTGCCCCGGCCTGAACGGGCGAGGCGCTCCAGCCATTTCATCCAGCCGCCGTGCTCGCGGGCCTCAACGCCGGTGATGCACCCCAGGCTCATCAGCGCCTCGTGCATCTCATCGACGTTTTGCGGCTGCGGCCAGGCTTCATCGGCCACCGCTTTGATCGCATCGACGTCCAGCGCGCCGAGATCGTCGGTGGATTCCGGGTCGCTCCAGCGCCGATTGAGCACTGCCTGGGTGCGACGTTCTTCCAGCGGCGCGTTGTCGAGAAACGCATACGGCTTGGCGTTGAGAATTTCCGCCGCCAGCGGCGAGGGCGCGGGCAGATCGCGGCTGACCAGACGCACCTCGCCGTTCTCCATGCGCCGCAGCAGTTTCAGCCAGCCTTCGGCGTCCATGGCTTCGTGCAGGCAATCGTCCAGGGTCTGCTCGATCAGCGGATGCTCAGGGACATCCCGCTCGCCCACCAGATTCTCCATACAGGCGATCTGGTCCGGAAACACCGTGGCGATAAGGTCATCGCTCTTGATCCGTTGCAGCTGTGGCGCCACTTTTCGCCCGCCGGTGTAACGCGGCAGGGCCAGTGCGACACCGGCATTCCAGCGCCAGCGCACGCCGAACAGCGGCGCATCCAGCACCGCCTGAATCAGCAAATGCTCGGCAGTGGCGGAGTTGAGATAACGCCAGACTTCATCGAGGGCAAAGCTGTGAGTCGTGGACAGCGACAGCACGATGGCGTCCTCGCTGGCCGCCGCCTGCAGCTCGAAGTTGAAGGTACGACAGAAGCGCTTGCGCAGGGCCAGCCCCCACGCGCGATTGACCCGGCTGCCGAACGGGGAATGAATCACCAGTTGCGTGCCGCCGGACTGATCGAAAAAGCGCTCGATGATCAGCGTGTCCTGGGACGGCAGTGCGCCCAGGGCCGAGTGCGCACGGGCGAGGTATTCAATGATCTGCTCGGCGCTGGCGAGGTTCAGGCCCAGGCTTTTCATCAGCCAGTCCGTACAGGCCTGAAGGTTGCCGGGGTGGGCGCTGAGCTGCTGGTCGATGTCGGCCTGCAAGCGTGCGACTGCGAACGACAATTCATCGCTGCGCCCCGGCGCCTCACCCATCCAGAACGGAATGTTCGGCGGCATGCCGTGGGCGTCCTCGACCCGCACGCGGCCGGACTCAATCCGCAGAATCCGGTAGGACGTGTTGCCCAGCTGGAAGATGTCGCCCGCCGCGCTTTCCACGGCGAAATCTTCGTTGACCGTACCGATGTTCAGCGCCTGGGGTTCGAGGACCACGCTGTAGTCGGCGTTGTCCGGAATTGTGCCGCCGCTGGTGACCGCTGTGAGTTTGCTGCCGCGCCGGCCACGCAACGTGCGGGTCACCGCGTCGCGATGCAGGTACGCCGCGCGCAGGCCCTGCCGCCCGCTGTAACCTTCGGCGAGCATGCTCAACAGCGCCTGATAATGGCCTTCGTCAACGTCGGCGTAGGGCGAAGCCTTGCGGAACAGTGCCAGCAGGTCCTGCTCCTGCCATTCCTGACTACTCACTTCGGCGATGATCTGCTGCGCCAGCACATCCAGCGGTGCTTTGGGTATGACCAGCGTGTCGAGTTCGCCGCGCCGCACGCAATCCAGCAGCGCCGCGCACTCGATCAGATCGTCCCGGGACACAGCAAACAGCCGTCCCTTGGGCGTGCCGCCGACGTGGTGACCGGAGCGGCCGACCCGCTGCAAAAAGGACGCGATGGAGCGGGGCGAGCTGATCTGGCAGACCAGATCGACGTCGCCGATATCAATCCCCAACTCCAGCGACGCCGTGGCAATCAGTACTTGCAGGTCACCGCGCTTGAGGCGCTGCTCGGCGTCCAGCCGCTGTTCCTTGGCCATGCTGCCGTGGTGGGCGGCGACTGCTTCTTTGCCCAGTCGCTCGCTCAGATGCCGCGCCATGCGCTCGGCCAGTCGCCGGGTGTTGACGAAGATGAGCGTGGTGCGGTGTTCACGGGCCAGCGCCGCCAGCCGGTCGTAGACCAGTTGCCAGACGTCACTGGACATCACGGCGCTCAAGGCAACCGGCGGCACTTCGATAGCCAGATCCCGAGGGCGCGCGTGGCCGATGTCGACGATGGCGCACGGACGACTGACCGGATCACTGCCGACCAGAAAGCGTGATACGCGCTCGATGGGTTTTTGCGTTGCTGACAGGCCGATACGCAGCAGCGGTTTTGCACATAGCGCCTGCAAACGCTCGAGGGTCAGGGCGAGATGACTGCCGCGCTTGCCGGCCGCAATCGCGTGAATTTCGTCGACGATGACGGTCTGGGTGCTCGCAAGCATGCGTCGGCCCGAGTCGGACCCCAGCAGCACGTAAAGCGATTCCGGCGTCGTGACCAAAATGTTCGGCGCGGTTTTGCGCATGGCCGTGCGTTCTTTCTGCGGCGTGTCACCGGTGCGCACAGCGGTAGTGATACGCAGCCCGGGCAGGCCCTGCTGGATCAGGTGATCCGTGATGCCCGCCAGCGGGTTTTGCAGATTGATCTGGATGTCGTTGGACAGCGCTTTCAGCGGCGAGACGTATACCACGAAGGTCTCGTCCGGCAGCTCGCCGCCCCGCTCCAGCCCTTGATGGACCAGATCATCGATGACCGCCAGAAACGCCGTCAGGGTTTTCCCGGAACCGGTCGGCGCGGCAATCAACGTGGATTCGCGGCCCTTGATCAGCGGCCACGCCTGGGCCTGGGCCGCGGTAATGGCCGGAAACGTCGAACGAAACCACGCGCTGACCGCCGGATGGAAGGCGTCGAGCACCGGGTCGGGTGTCTGGGGAAGATTCATCAGCAATTAATGCGGGCGCAGGCAGGCGGATGCAAGGGGCAGATACCGGGCCGAGTGATCGGCGGCGTGCCTCAATACCTTCACGCGGTCCCGCGCGCCCGAGGCTGTTGGGACTTGCCCGTCGACGTGTTATGTTTGCGGACGTTTTTCACCTATTTTTAATCGACCTGAAGACTGAGCCTGCTGACTCTATGCGAATGCGCCTTATGCTATTGGGCGGCGGGAATGCCCTCGGGCAGGCGTTGATTCGTCTAGGTGCCGAGGAGAACATTGGATTCCTCGCGCCGCGTCCACCGCAAGACGGTTGGGATGCGGCAAGCCTGACGCAACTGCTCGATGACACCCGCCCGGATGCCTTGATCAATCTCGCTTACTACTTCGACTGGTTTCAGGCGGAGCGAGTGAGCGCTGACAGGCTGGATAATCAGGAACGCGCCGTCGAGCGTCTCGCTGAACTGTGCCAGCACCACAATATCGTCCTCGTTCAACCGTCCAGCTACCGTGTGTTCGACGGTTCGCGGGCGACGGCTTACAGTGAAAAAGACGAGCCCGTGCCGCTGGGTTCCCGTGGCCAGGCCTTGTGGCGCATCGAGCAGAGTGTGCGTGCCACCTGCCCGCAGCATGTGCTGCTGCGTTTCGGCTGGCTGCTGGATGACAGCGCCGACGGCGTACTGGGGCGCTTCCTCAGCCGCGCCGAATCCCCCGGTGAATTGCTGCTGGCAGACGATCGTCGCGGCAATCCGACCCCGGTCGACGATGCCGCGAGGGTCATCATTTCGGTGCTCAAGCAGCTCGATTGCGCCGCGCCGCTGTGGGGCACCTATCACTACGCCGGGCACGAAGCGACTACCCCACTGGCATTCGGTCAGGCTGTATTGACCGAAGCCCGTCTGCTGCGCCCGCTGGCGATCAAGACGCCGACCGCGCAAGCCCATGCCGCGCGTCCGGACGCCAGCGACGAGCCACAGAACGCCGTGCTCGCCTGCAAGAAAATCCTTCACACTTTCGGTATCAAGCCACGCGCCTGGCGTGCCGGCTTGCCCAATCTACTGGACCGCTATTACCGCCATGTCTGATGCTCCTGTCCTCATCACCGGCGGTGCCGGCTTCATTGGTTCGCACCTGACCGACGCGCTGCTCGCCAAAGGTTACGCCGTGCGCATTCTCGACGACCTGTCCACAGGCAAGCGCAGCAACCTGCCGCTGGATAACCCGCGCGTCGAGCTGATCGAAGGTGATGTGGCCGATGCCGCGCTGGTGGCCCGTGCGGCGCTGGGTTGTCAGGCCGTTGCGCACCTGGCTGCCGTCGCGTCGGTGCAGGCCTCGGTGGATGATCCGGTGAAGACGCACCAGAGCAACTTCATCGGCACGCTGAATGTCTGCGAAGCAATGCGCCAGGCCGGCATCAAGCGCGTGGTGTTTGCGTCCAGCGCCGCTGTATACGGCAACAACGGTGAGGGCGAGGCCATCACCGAAGACACTCCGAAAGCACCGCTGACCCCGTATGCGTCGGACAAACTGGCGGGTGAGCACTACTTCGATTTCTATCGTCGTCAGCACGGTTTCGAGCCGGTCGTGTTCCGCTTCTTCAACATCTTCGGCCCGCGTCAGGATCCTTCTTCGCCGTATTCCGGGGTGATCAGCATCTTTGCAGAGCGCGCTGTGAAAGGCCTGCCGATTGCCGTCTTCGGTGATGGCGAGCAGACCCGCGACTTCTTCTACGTCGAGGACCTGGTTGACCTTGTGGTGCAGGGTATCGAGATGCCGACGGTGGCGGAGGGTGCAGTCAATGTCGGCCTGAACGCGACGACTTCGCTCAACGAACTGCTGGGCGCCCTTGCCGAGGTTGTCGGAAGTCTGCCTCAGGTGAGCTACTTGCCGGCACGTTCGGGCGACATCAAGCATTCACGGGCGAGCAATCAGCGTCTGCTTGAGCGTTTCAAAGTGCCCGAGCCGACGCCGCTGAAAGTCGGGCTGGCGCGGCTGCTGGGGCGCTGAAGCCCGCACAGCAAAAAGGCACCGGTGAGGTGCCTTTTTTGTGCCTGCTCGTTGGGCGTCAGCGCTTAAAACTTGTAACCCACGCCGACCATGTACACCCACGGATCGACGTCCACGTTCACTTTGGTCCGGCCGACGGCCAGCGCCGACGGACCGTCCAGCGTCGCTTGCGTGTCGATGTCCACATACCAGACGGCGGCGTTGAGCATGATCTTGTCCGTCAGCATGTAGTCCGCGCCTATCTGACCGGCCCAGCCCCAGGAGTTCTCGATGTGCAGGTTGTTCATGCCCTGGCCCTTGCGTTCGCTGCTCAGGTTTTCATCGTAGAACCAGGTGTAGTTCACGCCGACACCGGCGTACGGCTGGAACTTAGACGTCGCGTCCATCGGGTAGTACTGCAGCGACAGGGTCGGCGGCAGCTGCTTCACGTCTGCCAGCTTGCCATCCAGGCCCGGGCCCAGGCCTTTGATCCCAACGGTGTGCTGGAAGGGCGTTGCCGCCAGTAACTCGAGGCCCACGTGGTCGGTGAGCATGTAGGCGAAGGCCAGGCCCAGCTGCGTGTCGCTGTCCAGCGTCGCTTTGGTCCCCGGGACTTTGGTGCCGTCCAGCTTCAGGTTGCCGCTCTCTTCGTTAGGCGCCGTCGTGGCAGCACCGGCCCGGATAATGAAGTCACCGGCCTGGTGAGCTTGAGCGGCGAGGGGGACACCGAGTGCAAGCGCGAGCAGGGGCGCGCTGAGCAGGTACTTGTGCATGGAGGCTCCGTAAGGGCATAAAAATGTATGCCGTATGTTACGAAGCGTCTAGGTCGCGGTTTTTGACCTGGCTCAATGAAAACTGGATTAGGGTGTGCCTGTTAACGGCAACTCACTGCTCATCCGGCATTTCGTACACCAGAATCTTGTCCGCTTCCATCTGGTAACCCGCATCGGCCAATTCGCTGGTCGACGGTTTGACCTGCATCGGGCCTTCGATCCAATAGGGTTGGTACAGCTCGTCAACCTTCACGCCCAATTCGCTGGTCACGTGGACGATCTGGTTCGGCGGCGGCGGTGGCACGTGGATGCAGGCGCCGAAATACGGCACCAGCAGAAACTCCGTCACCCGGCCTTCCTCGCTGACTTCCAGCGGCACGATATAACCCGGCAGCCGCACCCGCTCGCCGTCCAGCGACTTGACTACCGGCGCATGGGGCGCCAGTTGATGCGCGGCGGGCGCCGACTCGACTGACAGGGTGTCCGCCAGGCTCGACAGGTTATGGATCGGCGCGGTGATCAGCTTCACCGGCGGCGCGTCAGGCGGAATCATTTCCTGCCACGTCAGCACCCGCAGGTCCTGCGCCCACAACGGCGCCGCGACGAGCATCAACAGCAGCATCCAACCCATCCGCATCACAACAACCTCATAAACGAATCGACAACCCGTCTGCCAGCGATTGGCGATAGGCACGCCACGCAGGAACGGTGCCCATCAACACGGCCGCGCCGAGAATCCCCGCCAGTAGCGTCCATTCGTAGGTGCTGGGCAGTGACAGTGGCAGATACAAACCATAATTGGCCTGCACGTAACCCCGCGCGGAGGCGATGCCGATGTAAAGCAGCGCCAGGCCGCAGACCGAGCCCCCCAGCGCCAGGGCAAACGCTTCCAGCACCAACAGACTGGCGATATGCCAGGGCCGCGCGCCCACCGAACGCAGAATCGCCATCTCGCGGCGCCGCTCGTTAAGGCTGGTGAGGATCGCCGTCAGCATGCCGATCAGCCCGGTCAAGACAACGAACAACGAAATCACGAACAGCGCCTTTTCCGCCGTACCCATCAGGCTCCACAGCTCCTGCAACGCTACCCCCGGCAGAATCGCCAACATCGGCTCGCCGCGGAACTCGTTGATGTCGCGCTGCACGGCGAAGGTTGCGATTTTGCTGTTCAGCCCGAGCATGAAGGCGGTGATGGCGGTGGGCGTGAGGTCCATGTTGCGTGCCTGATCGGCGCTGATACGCCCGGCGCCTTGTGCGGGCACGCCGTTGTGCCAGTCGATGTGAATCGCTTCCATGCCGCCCAGGCTGATGTGCAGCGTGCGGTCCACCGGCGTGCCGGTGCGTTTGAGAATGCCGACCACGGTGAACGGCTTGTCGTCATGCTTGACCAGACTCACCGTCGCCACGCCGTGGGCCAGCACCAGCTTGTCGCCGAGCTTGTAATGCAGCGCGTCCGCCACTTCCGCACCGAGCACCACCTCAAACGGGTCGGTGGCGAACGGCCGCCCGTCGGCCAGCTCCAGATGCTGCTGACGACCGTATTGGTAGTGCTCGAAATACGATTCATTGGTGCCCATCACGCGATAGCCGCGATGGCTGTCACCCAGGGAAATCGGGATCGCCCACTTCACCTGCTTGCTGTTGGCGAAGTGCTCGAAGCTGTCCCAGCGAATGTTGTTGGTGGCATTGCCGATGCGGAACACCGAGTACAGCAGCAGGTTGACCGAGCCCGAGCGCGCGCCGACGATCAGGTCCGTGCCGCTGATGGTGCTGGCAAAACTCGCGCGTGCTTCGGTGCGCACCCGTTCGACTGCCAGCAGCAGGCAAACGGAAAGGGCGATGGCGAACGCGGTGAGGAACGCAGTGAAGCGGCGGTTGGCGAGGCTGGCCAGCGCCAGACGAAGAAGATACATCTCAGACCTCTGCGGCGACGGCGGCGCGATTGAGTTCGGCCAGCGACAGGTTGCGATCGAACAGCGGCGCCAGGCTCTGATCGTGGCTGACGAATAACAGGCTGGCGCCGGCCTCGCGGCATTCGGCGAACAGCAGCTGAATGAAAGCTTCGCGGGCGTCGGCATCCAGCGCCGAGGTGGGTTCGTCAGCGATCACCAGCTCCGGCTGGCCGATCAGGGCGCGGGCTGCGGCGACGCGCTGCTGCTGACCGATGGACAGCGAGTCGGCGCGGCGGCTGAGCATTTCAGGGTCTTTCAGGCCCAGGTGAGCGAGCAGGGTTTCAGCCGCTTTGTCGACGCTGCCGTGGCGCTGGGTCGCCCGCTGGGTGCGTAGTCTGGAAAAGCGACACGGCAGCTCGACGTTCTCGCGCACCGACAAAAACGGCAGCAGGTTGAACTGTTGAAAGATGTAGCCCGTGTGATCGACGCGAAACCGGTCTCGCGCCCCGGCCGAGAGCTGCGTCAGCTCCTGACCGAGCAGGCGAACGCTGCCGCGACTCGGGCGCTGCACACCGCCCAGCAGACCCAGCAACGTGGTTTTACCGCTGCCGCTGGGGCCTTTGAGGAACAGGGTTTCGCCGGCATCGAGGCGAAACGCCGGAATATCCAGCAGTTGCGGATGCCCCGGCCAGCTGAAGCCGAGTCCGGACAATTCAATGAGCGCTTGAGTCATGGCCACACGTGAGTCTGAAAAGTGATCGACCGGGAAGCCCGGTCGCTGATGGAGCGGAGCTGGTTAAAACTTGACCACCGGATTGCTCGGACGCACTTCAGCGCCCATCTGGCGTTTCGGTGTCACCAGCTGCACTTGAATGGTCTGGGTGGCCGGGAAGCTTTTGAACAGTTGGGTCAGGTCGAGCTTGTTGAGCACGTTCGGCGCGCTGCAGGTGAATTGATAGTGGCCGTGGATTTCGCTGTGCTCGTGTTCAGTCGCGTCGCCACCGGCTTGGTCATGGTCATGGTCGTGATCGTCGTCATCCTTGTCGCCGAACAGCGTGCTTTCAACCCGCTGCCTGGTGGCGGTGCATCCGGCCGTTTCCGGAAGACTGAACAGCGCGTGGGGCTTGAGCAGGGTTTCCTTGGCCAGGGCCAGGGTCATCTTGTCAGCGTCTGTGGTTGCCGGATGCTCAAAGCCGACGATGTTCATCGCCGGGGTGTCGAGCTCCAGTTCCAGCGTACGCCCGTCCAGCGCCATATCCAGCCGCGCGACACCGTGCACGTGCGCGCCTAGACTGCCGTGCTCATGATCGTGGTCATGTTCATCGGCCGCGTGGGCGACGGCGAGGGGCAGCAAAGCGAAGGGCAGGGCGAGTAGCAAACGACGCATGGGGGAAAGCTCCGGAGGCAGGTCTGAAATTTGTTATGTGATCTTATAACAATGTCTTGCGCGGTTTCTTAACTTTTTCAAGCGACCCTGTCCGATCCTGTGGGAGCGTGGCTTGTCCCGCGATCTGGCGCGCAGCGGCAGCCGTTCGGCCGGCTCAGTAGTCCATCTGTTTACGACGACTGCGTCGCCGATCGCGGGACAAGCCACGCTCCTACGGTATTACGGGGTGTCAGGGATCACGTGCAGGTCATCAATTGCTGTGGGACCATGCGGGTCCGCCTTATCAGAGGACACACACCATGCTGCGAATCCGTGGAACCGTCGGCGATTTGCCGGTGGATCTGACTGTGGAAATGGACGACGCCGATTGGGCTCGGCTGGGCATTCAGCTGGGCGCGCAGGTTCAGGAAACGTCGGCGCCAACGGATACGTCCGTCAAGCCTGCGGCCAGTCGCAATGATGCTGTCTGGGATATCGCTCAGGAGCTGCTACGCAAAGCAGGTCACCTGACCGGGCCGGATCTGCTCGGTCAGCTTGAAGGACTGTCGGGCAGCACCGCTGCGGGCAAACGCCTGATGGTGCGCATGCGTCACAGCGCCAACGTGAAAGTAGAAAGCCAGGGCGACACGCCGGTGTATCGCTGGGTTGAGTGATACACAGGGCGTTTTGGACCCGTGTGGGACCGGCTTTAGCCGGGAAGGCGTCATCTGTGACACCACAAAATTGAGGGTGCTCATGCGGGCCTCTTCCCGGCTAAAGCCGGTCCCACAAGTAGACCGCGTACATTCCTTGGGATTTTCTCCGTCTATCAAAGGGCCGGCTTCAGCCGGGAAGGCTAGTAAAGCGCCGCAAACAACCGACGACGATACGTAGTCACCAGCGGGTGATCGTTGCCCAGCAAGTCGAACACCTGCAGCAGCGTCTTGTGCGGCTGGCCTTCGTTGTAGCTGCGGTTGCGGACGAACAGCTTGAGCAGTCCCTCCAACGCGGCTTCGTATTGCTGACGGGACAATTGCTGGATCGCCAGCTGGTGCGCGGCTTCATCGTCCTGCGGGTTCTGCGCCAGGCGCGATTTCAACTCGGCGACATCAGGCAACGCGGCGGCTTCAGCCAGAAACGTCAATTGTGCCTTCGCCCCGGCCAGCGCGGCTTTGTGCTCATCGCTTTTAACCGCATCCAGCACCGTACGGGCTTCCGTCAGCTCGCCGCGTTCTGCCAGGCAGCGCGCGTACAGAATCAGCGCGGCGGCGTTGGTGTTGTCCTCGGCGAGGATGGTCTGCAGCACCGCTTCGGCTTCGGCGAAATGGCTCTCGGCGAACATCGCCTGGGCGGTTTTCAGCGGGTCGGCGGCGGCTGGCGGCGGCATCTGCACATGGGGCTCAAGCAGCGCGCGGATTTGCGATTCAGGTTGGGCACCGGAGAAGCCATCGACCGGCTGACCGTCCTTGAACAGCACCACCGTGGGCAGGCTGCGAATGCCGAAGCGCGCCACGATGTCCTGTTCAGCATCGCAATCGACCTTGGCCAGCAGCAGTTCGCCCTGATAACTCTCGGCAATCTGCTGCAGCAGCGGCATCAGCACCTTGCACGGCGCACACCACTCGGCCCAGAAATCCACCAGCACGGGTTTGTGAAAAGAATTCTCGATGACCATCTGATCGAAAGTGGCGGTGGTCGCATCGAAGATGTACGGCGTGTCCTGGCTCATCGCGGGTCTCGGAAGAAGGCTTAATGGCGCGAACTATAAAGCGCTGGGGGGATTGTCGGAAGCGCGACAGCAGATGTGCGGTTTGCCGATGACCTGTGGGAGCGTGGCTTGTCCCGCGATCGGCGACGAAGTCGTCGTAAAACGGGTCAACTGGGTAAGGCTGACGCACCGTGTTGGGTGGGTTGCTGCCGCTGCGCGCCAGATCGTGGGACAAGCCACGCTCCTACGGGGTGGGTCTGGTCAGCTCAGGCCTGTCGCTGCGCGTGATAAAGACTCACCCTGCGAAACTCCCACGGCTCGGCCAGATCCGGCAGCGTCAGCGCCTCCAGAATCCCCAGCCGCTCATACAGAGGATGCTGAAAGTCCCGCACCCGGGAATCGGCCACCAACGCTTGTTTCCCACGACTGAGAAACTGATCCAGCAGCGGCAGGTTGGCGCGGTCGTACAGCACGTCGGCCACCAGAATAAGGTCGAAACGATCGTGCTCGGCGAAGAAGTCGCGTGAATACTCAAGCGTCACGCCGTTCAGCTCGGCATTCGCGCGGCAGGCCTCGATCGCCAACGGATCGAGATCACAGGCGACCACTTCAAGCGCCCCGGCTTTCATCGCCGCAATGCCTGCGACCCCAGACCCCGCCCCGAAATCCAGCACCCGCTTGCCCGCGACCCACTGCGGCTGCTCGGCAAGAAACCGCGCCAGCGCCAGGCCACTGGCCCAGCAGAAACTCCAGTAGGGCGGGTCTTCAAGAATGCGCCGGGTTTCTTCAGGGCTGAACGCGCGATCCATATTGTTCGCGTCGATCAGCCACAACGTCAGGTCCGTCCCCGGCAGAGCTTCGGCCACCAGTTGCGCATCGCCCAACAGCTCGCTCAATGCGGCTTGCAGGTGGAGCGGGGCGGTCACGGCGCGGTTGCGAATTGCAGCTGACCCAGCGCCTGAGTGGTGGGTTGGGTGATCAGCACGGACGGCAGATGCAGAATCAACTGACCCGACTTGCTGGCGCGGCCGCGCAGCTCGACGCGTGCACCCACCGGGAAAGCTTCCGGGTTGAAGCGCAGTTGGAACGGCAGCGACTGGTTGTTCCCCACCAGTTTGGTGCTGGTCAGCAGCTTTTGCGGGCGGTTGCGATCGTCAATGACCAGCAACGCCAGCTCGACTTCTGCGCCGGCCGGCACGCCCAGCAATTGGCCGCTCAGTTCGCGCTGGAATGGCTGCAACGGACCTGGCCCTTCCGGCAGCGTGATGGCGTTAGGGGCAGGCTTGGCGGGCGCGGCAGGTTTCGGCGCCTCGGCCGTGCTGCAGGCAGCGAGCAGGCCCACAAGGCTGATTACAGCAAGCGTACGTAGCGTCATGAACAGCTCCAGAAAAAGCAGAAGGCGGGCGAGTTACGCACGGGATGGCGCAGTATCGCTGAGTGCGGCGGGTTTCACCGCACTGAATGCGCGTCTATATACCTCAAAGCCTCGCACTTGTCTTGCCAGCGAGATGCGCTACCATGGCCCTCCCTTTTTTTGTTGCCTGCCACCATGCACTGTCCCTTTTGCGGTGCCAACGACACCAAAGTCATTGACTCGCGCCTCGTTGCTGAAGGCGATCAGGTTCGCCGCCGCCGCGAATGCGTCGCCTGCGAAGAACGCTTCACCACATTCGAAACCGCTGAACTGGTTCTGCCCCGGCTGATCAAGCAGGACGGCAGCCGTCAGCCCTTCGACGAAGAGAAGCTGCGCGCCGGTATGCAGCGCGCGCTGGAAAAGCGTCCGGTCAGCGTCGAACGTCTGGAAGCGGCCCTGGCCCACATCAAAAGCAAGCTGCGTGCGACCGGCGAGCGCGAGGTCAAATCGCTGATCGTCGGTGAGCTGGTCATGGGCGAACTGCAAAAACTCGACGAGGTGGCCTACATCCGCTTTGCTTCTGTTTATCGGCGGTTTCAGGACCTCAACGAATTCCGCGAAGAAATCGACCGACTGGCTCGCGAGCCGGTTAAAGAGTGAGCATGACCACCACAGAGCAAAGCGTGCTCGACGCAGCCTATATGGCGCGGGCGTTGGAACTGGCGCGCAAGGGCGTCTACTCGACGCACCCCAACCCGCGTGTCGGCTGCGTGATCGTGCGTGATGGCGAGATTGTCGGTGAAGGCTGGCATGTCCGCGCCGGTGAACCCCATGCCGAGGTGCATGCGCTGCGCCAGGCGGGCGACAAGGCAAAGGACGCGACCGCTTACGTCACCCTTGAGCCCTGCAGTCATCATGGCCGCACCCCGCCGTGCGCCGACGCGCTGGTCAACGCCGGTGTGGCGCGTGTGGTGGCCGCGATGCAAGACCCCAATCCCGACGTCGCCGGCCGTGGCCTGTTGCGCCTCATGGGCGCGGGAATTGCGGTACAGAGCGGCGTGCTCGAAAGCGAAGCGCGGGCGCTGAACAAAGGGTTTCTCAAACGCATGGAACACGGCCTGCCCTACGTGCGGGTGAAGCTGGCGATGAGCCTCGACGGCCGCACGGCCATGGCCAGCGGCGAAAGCCAGTGGATCACCGGCCCCGAAGCGCGCTCCGCCGTGCAGCGCCTGCGAGCCCAGTCGAGTGTGGTGCTGACCGGTGCCGATACCGTGCTGGCCGACAACGCGCGACTCACCGTTCGGCCTGACGAGTTGGGCCTGAACGCCGAACTCACCGCATTGTCCGCGACCCGACCGCCGTTGCGCGTGTTGATCGACGGGCGTTTGCGGGTGCCACTTGATGCGCCTTTCTTTAAAGCGGGCAATGCGCTGGTAGTGACTTGCGCGGCAGCCTCGGCCCGCGAGCGTTACCACGACGAAGGCCACGAAATGCTGGCGCTGCCGAGCAGTGGCGGACACGTCGACCTGCGCAAACTGCTGATCGAACTGGCCGCCCGCGGCGTCAACGACGTGTTGGTAGAGGCTGGCCCTAAACTCGCCGGCGCGTTTACCCGGTTGGGCCTGGTGGATGAATACCAGATCTTCGTGGCGGGCAAGTTCATGGGCTCGTCGGCGCGACCGTTGCTGGACCTGCCGATGGCGCAAATGAGCGAAGCGCTCGAACTCAAGATTGTCGAAATGCGCGCGGTCGGCAATGACTGGCGAGTCATTGCGATACCCGCGTCGCACCCCGGCGTATAATTCCGGCTTCCGCGTTCAGCGCTGGCCCTGTTTTCCAGGAGCACCCATGTTTACCGGCATCATCGAATCCATCGGCAGCATCCGCGCCATCACTCCGAAAGGCGGCGACGTCCGCGTTTACGTAGAGACCGGCAAGCTTGACCTTTCCGACGTGAAGCTGGGCGACAGCATCGCGGTCAACGGCGTCTGCCTGACCGCCGTTGAATTGCCAGGCGACGGCTTCTGGGCTGACGTCAGCCGCGAGACCCTGAACGTCACCGCGTTCGTCGATCTCAAGACCGGCAGCCGCGTCAATCTGGAAAAAGCCCTGACCCCGACCACTCGCCTGGGCGGCCATCTGGTCAGCGGCCACGTCGATGGCGTCGGCGAAGTGCTCTCCCGCGAAGAAAACGCCCGTGCCATTCAGTTCCGCATGCGCGCACCCCGCGAGCTGGCCAAGTACATCTCCCACAAAGGCTCGATCACCATCGACGGCACCAGCCTGACCGTGAATGCGGTCAACGGCGCCGAGTTCGAGCTGACCATCGTTCCGCACACGCTCGCCGAAACCATCATGGGCGACTACAGCCCGGGCCGTAAAATCAACCTGGAAGTCGATCTGCTGGCGCGTTACCTCGAGCGTTTGTTGCTCGGTGACAAAGCGGCTGATCCGACGCCGGCCCAGGGCGGCAACATCACTGAAAGCTTTCTGGCCGCCAACGGCTACCTCAAATCCTGAATTGAAGGGGGTGCCGCGTGGCGCTCAACAGCATCGAAGAACTGGTTGAAGACATTCGCCAAGGCAAGATGGTCATCCTCATGGATGACGAAGACCGTGAGAATGAAGGCGATCTGATCATGGCCTCCGAGTGCGTCAAGGCCGAGCACATCAACTTCATGGCGCGTTACGCCCGCGGCCTGATCTGCATGCCGATGACCCGCGAGCGCTGCGAGACGCTGAAGCTGCCGCTGATGGCGCAGCGCAATGGTTCGGGCTTCGGCACCAAGTTCACCGTGTCCATCGAAGCCGCCGAGGGCGTGACCACCGGGATTTCCGCCGCCGACCGCGCGCGCACCGTTCAGGCCGCTGCTGCCAAAGACGCGAAGGCCGATGACATCGTCAGCCCGGGCCACATTTTCCCGCTGATGGCCCAGGCTGGCGGCACGCTGTCCCGCGCAGGCCATACCGAAGCGGCATGCGACCTGGCGCGCATGGCCGGTTTCGAGCCGACTGGCGTGATCTGCGAAGTCATGAACGACGACGGCACCATGTCCCGTCGTACTGAACTGGAAGCTTTCGCGGCCGAGCACAACATCAAGATCGGCACCATCGCTGACCTTATCCATTACCGGATGATCCACGAACGTACCGTTCAGCGGATTGCCGAGCAGCCTCTCGACAGCGAACTGGGCCATTTCAATCTGGTGACCTACCGCGATTCCGTCGAAGGCGATGTGCACCTGGCGCTGACGCTGGGCAAGATCTGCGCAGAAGAAGCGACGCTGGTTCGCGTGCATAACATGGACCCGCTGCGCGACCTGTTGATGGTCAGACAGCCCGGCCGCTGGAGCCTGCGCGCTGCCATGAAGACCGTGGCCGAGGCCGGCAGCGGTGTCGTGCTTCTGCTCGGTCACCCGCTCGATGGCGACACGGTTCTGGCCCATGTGCGTGAAACCGCTGGCGGCACCCCGATCAAAACACCGACCACTTACAGCACGGTCGGTGCCGGTTCACAGATCCTTCGTGACCTCGGCGTGCGCAAAATGCGCCTGATGAGTTCGCCAATGAAGTTCAATGCGATATCCGGTTTCGATCTGGAAGTTGTAGAATACGTGCCCTCCGAATAAAGACCGGCAGGTGACAGGCCCCCGACAGCGTTCAGCAGTTGGTGGTTTTTGTCCCTGCAGTCGCCCGATTCGTGGCCTAAAATCCCTGAAAGCGCGCGCCCGATGCGCGCTTTCATGCTCTTTAATACGAGAACACGAGACTCAGCCGAATGACCCTGAAGACCATCGAAGGTACCTTCATCGCCCCCCAAGGTCGCTATGCCCTGGTGGTTGGCCGCTTCAACAGCTTCGTCGTCGAAAGCCTCGTCAGCGGCGCCGTTGATGCCCTGGTCCGCCATGGCGTGAGCGAAAGCGACATCACCATCATTCGCGCACCGGGCGCGTTCGAAATCCCGCTGGTTGTGCAGAAGGTCGCTCAACGCAGCGAATTCGCCGCCATCATCGCCCTGGGCGCCGTCATTCGTGGCGGCACCCCGCACTTCGAATACGTCGCTGGCGAATGCACCAAGGGCCTGTCCCAGGTGTCCATGGAATTCGGCGTGCCGGTCGCTTTCGGCGTACTGACTGTCGATTCCATCGAACAGGCGATCGAGCGTTCCGGCACCAAGGCCGGTAACAAAGGCGCTGAAGCTGCGCTGTCCGCCATTGAGATGGTCAGCCTGTTGGCGCAGTTGGAGGCCAAGTGATTAACGACGAAAGCGATCAGTTCAACCCGCGTGATCCACGTGCGGCAGACGCTGGCAAGCCATCCAAGAGCGAAAAGCGCCGTGCGGCTCGCCAGATGGCGATGCAGGCCCTGTACCAGCGCCACATGGCGGGTCAGTCGCTGAACGAAATCGAAGCACAGTTTCGCGTCGACAACGACTTCACCTCTGTCGATGCCAGCTATTTCCACGACATCCTTCACGGTGTTCCGGCCAATCAGGACAAGATCGACGCTGCTCTGGCGCCTTGTCTGGACCTGACCATCGAAGAGCTGGACCCGGTTGAACTGGCGGTATTGCGCCTGTCGACCTGGGAACTGCTCGAGCGCATCGACGTGCCGTATCGTGTGGTCATCAACGAAGGGATCGAGCTGGCGAAAGTCTACGGTTCGACCGACGGCCACAAGTTCGTCAACGGCGTGCTCGACAAGCTGGCTCCGCGTCTGCGCGAAGTCGAAGTGAAGGCGCACAAGCGCTGAGGCTTCTGGGTTTCTCCAGAACCTGAGCGTCTCCGCCATGGGCGAGTTCGAGCTGATCCGCAATTACTTTGCCGCTGCGCCCTGCGCGCAGCCCGGCGAAGGCGTTGCACTGGGCATCGGCGACGACTGCGCCCTGTTGTCGGTGGCCGCTGGCGAGCAACTCGCCGTCTCCACTGACACGCTGGTCGCCGGGGTGCATTTCCCCGACGTCTGCGATCCTTTCCTGCTCGGCCAGCGCGCACTCGGCGTCTCGGCCAGCGACCTGGCCGCCATGGGCGCCAGTCCCCTCGCATTTACCCTTGCCCTGACCCTGCCGCAGGTTTCCGCCGACTGGCTGGAAGCATTCGCTCGCGGTTTGAATACGATGGCCCAGAGCTGCGGCCTGCGCCTGATCGGCGGCGACACGACGCGCGGGCCTTTGAGCCTGACCCTCACGGTCTTCGGCACCGTCCCGACCGGTCAGGCCTTGACTCGAAGCGGCGCGCGGCCTGGCGATGTGTTGTGCGTGGGCGGTCCGCTGGGTGACGCGGCCGGGGCGCTGCCGTTGGTGTTGAACCAGCGCAGCACCGAGGCGTCTACCACTCAGGCCTTGCTGGCGCGTTACTGGTCGCCGCAGCCACAGTTCGAGCTGGGCATCGCGTTGCGCGACAAGGCCAGCGCGGCGCTGGACATCTCCGACGGACTGCTCGCCGATTGCGGACACATCGCCACGGCATCGGGCGTACGCTTGCTCGTTAAACGCGACAAAGTGCCGATGTCCGACGCACTGCTGAGTTTTTTCGGGCCTGACGCGGCGTTGGACGCCGCGCTCAGTGGGGGCGACGACTACAGACTGGCTTTCACGTTGCCGCCCTCATGGCTGGCTGAACTACAGGCTTCCGGATTGCCTGTTTTCGTTCTGGGTCGAGTGGTCGAAGGTCACGGCGTGGCGCTGATTGACGCACTTGGGCAGGACGTCACCCCGTTGACTCGGGGCTATCAACATTTTCAGGAGACACGGTGACAGATCATCCTAATCAGGTCCCGGCGGAAAACGTTCCACCGTCGGTATGGACCAATCCGTGGCATTTCCTGGCCTTCGGTTTCGGCTCCGGCACACTCCCCAAAGCGCCCGGCACCTGGGGCTCGATGGTCGCCGTGCCGTTTATTCCGCTGTGGCAAATGCTGCCGGACTGGGGCTATTGGCTGATGCTCGGCCTGACCATGCTGTTCGGATTCTGGCTGTGCGGCAAGGTCGCCGACGACCTGCGCGTCCATGACCACGAAGGCATCGTCTGGGACGAAATGGTCGGCATGTGGATCACCTTGTGGCTGGTGCCCGAAGGTTGGGTATGGCTGCTGGTGGGTTTCTTGGTGTTCCGCTTTTTCGACATCCTCAAGCCCTGGCCCATCCACTGGATCGACAAGCACGTGCACGGCGGCGTCGGCATCATGCTCGATGATGTCCTGGCCGGTGTGTTCGCATGGCTGGCCATGCAAGGGCTGGTCTGGCTGTGGGCCGTGATGTAGGGGCTGCGCCCATGAGGCGTTCAGGTGTGGGATGGCTTCTGGGTCTGGCGTTGTCAATGACGACTGTCTGGGCGAGTGCCGCTGCGGCAGCCCCTGCTACGTTGCCCGGCAAACCCTCTGACATCCTGCTGGTGAGCGAGCACTGGATTGGCTACACAGAAACAGACGGCACGGGGCTGGGTTGGGACCTGATGCGCGAGATCTTCGAGCCCGCCGGGGTCAAGGTCGAGCAGCGCATCGAGCCCTATACGCGCGCGGTCGGGCTGGTGCAGCGCGGCGAGGCCGATGCCTGGATTGCCGCCTACAAGGATGAGGTCGGGGGCACGCTTTATTCGAAGTGGCACTACGACAATGACGAGATCTACACGCTGAGCCTGGCGTCGAATCCGCTCCCTTCGCTGCAGACGCTGGGCAAATATCGCCTGGCCTGGGTGCGCGGCTACGAGTTTCAGCACTATCTGCCTAACGTGATGCACTTCAATGAAGTCGCCCGGCGCGATCACATTCTGCCGATGCTCGAATACGGGCGCGCGGACCTGTACATCGATGCCAAGCCGGAGATGGACTTCATCCTCGCTCAAAGCAATGATCCCCAACGCTATCGCCTGACGTACCTCACTGTCATCCCTTTGTACCTGAGCTTCGCAGACACCCCGCGAGGGCACGCGCTGCGGGATCTGTTCGACGTTCGGATGGGTGATCTGGTAGGCAGCGGCAAGCTGCGACCGATCTTTGCACGCTGGAAACATCCGTATCCGTTCGACACAGACGGTCATCAATCCGGTACCGGCGCTGCCCACTGATCAAACGTGTTGATCTGATTGGCCAACAATTCAGCCTAAGCGTCTGTCGGAACCTGCTGTTACAATGTTGCTAATTTCCAGCCCTCATACAGATCAGGAGCACCCGGTGCCCGTCGTATTTGTCGCGGCTTCCAAGCTGCCTACCCCTTTTGCCACTTTCAAGATGAACGGCTTTCTCGAGCAGGAAAACGGTCGCGAACATGTCGTGCTGACCCTCGGCGATGTGTCAGATGGCGCCCCGGTACTCGGCCGTGTGCATTCCGAATGCCTGACCGGTGATGCGCTGTTCAGTCAGCGCTGCGATTGCGGTTCCCAGCTTGAAGCGGCGTTGCGCGCCATCGCGGCCGAGGGCCGTGGCGTGCTGTTGTACCTGCGCCAGGAAGGCCGCGGCATAGGCCTGATGAACAAGATCCGCGCGTATGAATTGCAGGATGGCGGTGCCGACACCGTTGAGGCGAACGAGCGGCTGGGCTTCGCCGCTGACCAGCGCGATTACGGCATTTGCCTGCCGATGCTGGAGCACTTGGGCATCAAGTCCCTGCGTTTGATGACCAATAATCCACGAAAGGTCAAAGCGCTCACCGACATGGGCATCACCGTCGCCGAGCGCGTGCCGCTGCACACGGGCCACAATCCGCATAACAAGCTGTATCTGGCGACCAAGGCCGGCAAGCTGGGCCACATGATGGGCAATGAGCATCAGAGCGAAGTCGATCCAGCGTGACGCCCGGCAGCCTGCGCCGTGGTGTGGCGCCGGCTGGACGCGCTTGATGCGGTCACTGATTGCTAGCCTGCTGTTGCTGATCGCCTGTCAGGCCGGCGCTGCCCAGCGGGTAGTCAGCCTCGCACCCTCTCTTACCGAAATCGTGATCGAACTGGATGCCGCCGATCTGTTGGTCGGCGTACTGGACGGCGGCCCGCGTCCGGAAAAAGGAGTGGGCCTGCCTTCGGTGGGTCGATACGGCCAGCTCGACATCGAGGGTTTGCTCAGTTTGCAGCCGGATCTTCTGCTGCTCTGGCCCGGCAGCGTCAGCGTGGCCCAGCGCGACCAACTGAAGCGCCTGAACATTCCCACCTACACCGCCGAGCCCCACACGCTGAACGAGCTGGCTGACCAGATTGAGCAGATGGGCGAGCGCCTCGGCCGTGCGGATCGTGGGCGTCAAGTCGCGGCAGATTTTCGTCAGCGATTGGCCGCGTTGCGTGAGCGGTATCGACGCGATGCCCCGTTGAAAGTCTTTTACCAAGTGTGGGATCAGCCGCTCTACACCGTAGGCGGGGGGCAGATCATCAGTGATGCACTGACCGTGTGCGGCGCACGCAACGTCTTTGATGACCTCAAACTGCCGGCGCCGCAGGTCAGTCTCGAGTCAGTGCTGCAGCGCGACCCGGACGTGATTCTGGCCAGCGATGCTGCATTGCTGTCGGGATGGAAAGCCTGGTCACAGTTGAAGGCTGTGAAGGCCGGTCGCCTGATTGCCGTGCCCGACAAAGGTCTCGAACGAGCCAGCGGGCAGATGGTGAGCGCGTTGGATAAGGTGTGCAGCTTAATAGCGCCAGAGCGCTAGATCAGGCGGGCCGCAACTCTACAGCTCCGGTGTCCAGGTCACGCCAAACATCCACGTTCGACCTTCTTCGCGATAGCCGTAATTACTGCCATCAAAGCTGTACAGCGTTCGGCTATAGCGCTTGTCCAGGGCGTTATCCAGCTTGAACTCGAGCCTTACTTCGTCGCTGGCTTTCCAGCTGCTGCGCAACCCGAACAACGAGTAGCCGCCAATGTGCTGGGTGTTGGCCTCGTCGTTGTAACTGTCACTGACAGCCTGCCAACTGGCGCCGACGCCGAGGCGATCGAACTGCCGGTCGAGATCGAGGTTCAGGGTGCGGCGTGCGCGACGGTTAAGCGTATGGCCGGTGTCTCGATCACGCGGGTCGATGACCGCAGCGCCCAGCTTGCCGGTCCAGCCGAACAACTGCTGCTCAAGGGACGCTTCGACACCATTGATCCGTGCCGAGCCGATATTTTCAGGGCGGAAGTCACTGTCGAGGGCGATGGCGTCCTGAAGGTCAGTGCGATAGAGCGAGGCCTCAAGACGAGCCGTGTCGCTCAGGCGACTGCGCCATTGCAGCTCGTAGGTTTTTGAATGCTCGGGCTTGAGGTTCGGGTTGCTGAAGTCCGGGTAATACAGATCGTTGAACGTCGGCGCGCGGAAGCCTTCGCTGTAGGAAAGCAGCACATCGTTGGCGTCATTGAGCGGAACGGTGAGCGTGCCACTCCAGGTGTTCTGGCTACCGAACTGCTCATTCTGATCGTGGCGCAAGCCCAGTTCGGTGGAGAAGTGCTCGCCTTTGAAACGATGCTGAATGAACGCCGCGCGGTTCCAGCGGCTGTCCTCGTCGAACGCTGTGCTGCTGTTGACGCGGTCCTGATACCAGTCGCCACCCAGCATCAGGCCGTTGCGGTCATCAAGGGTCAGGTCGTTCTGCCAATTGAGCGAGTCGCGGTAGGTGTTGAACACGTAGTGATCGTCGCTCAGCTTATCCAGCGTCTTTTCGCGGTTCTCGCTGTGGCCCAGCTCCAGGCGGGTTTTCCAGGTCTGGTTGATGCGGGCATCGACGTAGGTGCCGAGGCTGCTCAGGTCAAACTTGCTGTATTGCTGCTGCCCCACCGTGTTGAACGTGACCGGGTCGAACAGACCGAACGGGTTGTCGAACTCGGTCTTGCCCCGGTTATCCAGCGCGTTGAAGCCCACTTCCACGTTGTCGTTGAGCCAGTGGCTGAGGTTCAGGCTCAGGGATTTATTGCGGTAGGCGTCGTGGTCGTCATCGCTGGCGAAGGACGGGCCGGCGCGGTCGATGCCTGCCGTTTCATCCAGGCTGGTGCTGAGGTTGAAGTGCGTCTGTTGATCGCCGCCCGACAGGCCGAGGCTCTGCTGCTGGGTGCCTCGATTGCCGAAACCCGTATGCAGGCGGGCCTGGATACCTTGCTCGGCGCCCCGTCGGGTGAAGATCTGGATCACGCCGCCAATGGCGTCAGCGCCGTAGATGACCGAACGTGAACCGCGCAGCACCTCCACGCGCTCGATCTGCTCGACGTCGAGGTATTGCAGGTTACTGTCCGCCGACGTGGCATTGGCAATGCGCTGTCCATCGACCAACACCAGGCTCTGCGCGGCCTTGGTTCCGCGAATGAAAATCCCCGGCAGACTTCCCCGCCCGCCGCTGGGCGCAACTTGTACGCCGGGCACGCGACTCAACAGGTCAGTGACGCTGCCGGGTTGCAGCCGCTCAATGTCGGCGCGGGTGAACACGGTGTTCGCCGCGCTGCTGGTGTCCCGCTGCTCGACCTGGCGATTGGCGCTGATCAGCACGCTGTCCAGCTTCAAGGCGCTTTCGCGATCAGGCTGATCGGCAAAGGCCTGCGTGGCGGGAATGAGGGAGAAGGCGAGGGCGAAGCGAGAAAGGGTCATTTGATTGATCGCATAACTTGCAGGCGTGACCGGGGTGGACTGCCACCTCAGTCAAGCCTGCAAGTGGTTACATCTTCAGCAGGCGCTGGTTGATCGACGCTTCAATCCCGGCAGCATCCAGACCGCACTCAGCCAGCATCTGCGCCGGCTTGGCGTGTTCGACATAAACATCGGGCAGGCCAAGGTGCAGCACCGACTTGAGAATGTTCTCCCCCGCCAGGAACTCGCTGACTGCCGCACCGGCGCCACCCATGATGGCGTTTTCTTCGATCGTCACGAGCAATTCGTGGCTGCCGGCCATCTCGCGCACCAGTGCCTCGTCCAGCGGTTTGACGAAGCGCATGTCGACCACGGTCGCATCGAGTTTCTCCGCCACGATCAGTGCTTCGGTCAACTGCACACCGAACACCAGCATGGCGACTTTGCTGCCTTGACGGCGCACCACACCCTTACCGATTTCCAGCGGTTCGAGACTGCTCTCGATCACGGCATTGGGGCCATTGCCCCGCGGGTAACGGACGGCGGCGGGGCCTTTGAACAGGTGGCCGGTGGTGAGCATCTTGCGCAGCTCGTTTTCATCGCTCGGCGTCATGACCAGCATGCCGGGGATGCAACGCAGGTACGACAGATCGAAACTGCCGGCGTGGGTCGGGCCGTCTTCGCCCACCAGCCCAGCGCGGTCGATGGCGAACAGCACGTCCAGATTCTGCACGGCGACGTCATGAATCAGCTGGTCATAACCGCGCTGCAGGAACGTCGAATAAATCGCCACAACCGGCTTGGCGCCTTCGCAGGCCATGCCCGCTGCCAGCGTCACCGCGTGCTGCTCGGCGATGGCGACGTCGAAATAGCGCTCCGGGAAACGTTCGCTGAACGCCACCAGATCCGAGCCTTCTTTCATGGCAGGCGTGATACCGACCAGACGCTCGTCCGCTTCGGCCATGTCGCACAGCCACTGGCCGAACACGCCGGAATACTTGGGGCCGCCGGCTTTTTTAGGGACGACGGGCGCATTCAGCGGGTCAAGCTTGGTGATGGCGTGATAGCCGATCGGATCGACCTCGGCCGGCGCGAAACCTTTGCCCTTCTTGGTGACCACGTGCAGGAACTGCGGACCCTTGAGGTCGCGCATGTTACGCAGGGTGGCGATCAGGATAGGCAGGTCGTGGCCGTCGATCGGGCCGATGTAGTTCCAGCCGAGTTCTTCGAACAGCGTGCCGGGCACCAACATGCCTTTGGCGTATTCCTCGGTGCGGCGGGCGATTTCCCAGGCGCCGGGCAGGCGCGACAGCACTTTCTTGCTGCCTTCGCGCATGCTTGCGTACGTGCGGCTTGAAAGGATTTTCGCCAGGTAGTTCGACAGCCCGCCAACGTTGCGCGAGATCGACATGTCGTTGTCGTTGAGGATCACCAGCATGTCAGCGTTGACTTCAGGCGCGTGATTCAGCGCCTCGAAGGCCATGCCGGCGGTCAGTGCACCGTCGCCGATGACGGCAATGGACTTGCGCTCGCTGCCTTGCAGGCGGGAGGCGACCGCCATGCCCAGCGCGGCGCTGATGGAGGTACTCGAGTGACCGACGCCAAAAGTGTCGTATTCACTCTCGCTGCGACGCGGGAATGCCGCCACACCGCCTTTCTGGCGCAGGGTCGACATTTGTTCGCGACGACCCGTGAGGATCTTGTGCGGGTACGCCTGATGACCGACGTCCCAGACCAGCCGGTCGTCGGGGGTATCGAAGACGTAGTGCAAGGCCACGGTCAGTTCGATGACGCCGAGGCCGGCGCCGAAATGGCCGCCGGTCTGGCCAACGGTGTAAAGCAGCTCCAGGCGCAGTTCATCCGCCAGGGCTTCAAGCTCTGCTTCACCTAAGCGGCGCAGGCCGTCCGGCGTCACTGCCTTGTCGAGCAGAGGCGTGGACGGGCGCTCGCGGGGAATCTCTTTGAACGTCGTGGGCATCAGGCGAATCGTTATAAGTAAAAGAAGCGGCAGTTTACCTGATGCGTTGCCGGCTGCGCACGATGTGCAGCAATGCGATGCTCAGGGGAAACGATTGCCGGGGAAATCGGGCGCCTGCAGCGCGAGGCTGCTTGCGCCCGACAAGTGCTATGACCTGCGCAGGGTTGTGGGGTTCGACTAGCTGCGGCGTTCGACGATATAACGCGCCAACGCGCGCAAGGGCTCTGCGGCCTCATCAAACGGTTGCAACGCCACAAGGGCCTGATCGCGCAATTCAAGTGCGTAATGCTTGGCTTCTTCCAGGCCCAGCAGCGCGGGGTAGGTCGGCTTGTCTCGGGCAATATCGGCGCCCTGGCGTTTGCCCAGCGTGGCGGTATCGCTTTCGACGTCGAGAATGTCGTCCTGCACCTGAAAGGCCAGGCCGATGGCGCGGGCGTAGATCTGCAGCGAGTCGAATTGAACCTGGGTCGCGTTGCCGCTGGCCAGGGCGCCGAGCCTGACGCTGGCTTCGATCAGAGCGCCGGTCTTGTGCCGGTGCATGAATTCCAGCGCTGTCTGGTCGAGCTTGAGTCCGACCGAGCCCAGATCGATGGCTTGTCCGCCGACCATGCCGGCAGGGCCGGATGCACGGGCGAGGGTGGCGACCATCTTCAGCCGGGTGTCGGCGTCCTGCGGCGTCAGTGCGTTATCGCTCAGCACGCTGAAGGCGAGGGTCTGCAGACCGTCGCCGGCGAGAATCGCGCAGGCTTCGTCAAAGGCCTTGTGGGTGGTGGGCAGGCCGCGACGCAAATCGTCGTCGTCCATGGCCGGCAGGTCGTCGTGTACCAGCGAATACGCGTGGATCAATTCGACGGCGCAGGCCGCTCCGTTGGCGTGCTCAGCGTTGCCGCCCAAGGCTTCGCAGGCGGCATAAACCAGCAGCGGGCGCACGCGCTTGCCGCCATTGGTGACGCTGTAGCGCATGGCGGCGTACAGGCGGGTTAATTCAGGGGCGGGCGCATCGAATAGCGTCTCCAGCGCCGCATTGACGCGGGCCTGGCTGAGTGCCTGATACGCCGCGATCATTCCGGCTGTTCCGCGTCGAACGGCTCTTCGGCCAGTTCGCCGTCGCGCTCCAGCAAGACCTGCACTTTCTGCTCGGCCTGGGCAAGCGCGCTCTGGCACTCGCGGGTCAGGCGGATGCCTTGTTCGAAGGCGGTCAGTGAGTCTTCCAGCGACAGCTCACCGTTCTCCAGACGCTCGACGAGCGTTTGCAAATCCGTGAGTGACTGTTCGAAATCCAGTGCAGCTTTCTTGCGGGCCATGGCGGCTATCCCGGTAGACGTTAAACCGGCGCGACACTAGCAGAGCGCACGCATCGGGGCAAATGAGAAGGGTGAGGCGGCTGAAGCCTTGCTGCCGCTGCGCGCCAGATCGCGGGACAAGCCACGCTCCTACGGATCGGTGCACGGCGCAGATTTCGGGTGTTAACGCTAATCCAGTGTAGGAGTGAGCTTGCTCGCGAAGGCATCATTCCAGTCAGCGTATGATCGCCTGAAACGGCGCAATCGCGAGCAAGCTCACTCCTACGGATCGGTGCACGGCGCAGATTTCGAGTGTTAACGCTAATCCAGTGTAGGAGTGAGCTTGCTCGCGAAAGCGTCGGTTCAGATGGCAGAGATTTACCTGACCCAACGTGTTCGCCAGCAAGCTCACTCCTACGGATCTGTGAACGGCGTAGATTTCGGGTGTTAACGCCGATTCATTGTAGGAGCGCGCTTGCCCGCGAAGGCGTCATTCCAGTCAACGCATGATCGTCTGAAACGGCGCAATCGCGAGCAAGCTCACTCCTACGGATCGGTGCACGGCGCAGATTTCGGGTGTTAACGCTAACCCAGTGTAGGAGCGCGCTTGCCCGCGAAAGCGTCGGTTCAGATGGCAGAGATTTACCTGACCCAACGTATTCGCCAGCAAGCCAGCTCCTGCGGATCGGTGCACGGCGCAGATTTCGAGTGTTAACGCCGATTCAGTGTAGGAGCGCGCTTGCCCGCGAAGGCATCATTCCAGTCAGCGCATGATCGCCTGAAACGGCGCAATCGCGAGCAAGCTCACTCCTACGGATCTGTGAACGGCGTAGATTTCGGGTGTTAACGCTAACCCAGTGTAGGAGCGCGCTTGCCCGCGAAGGCGTCATCTCAGTCAACGCATGGTCGTCTGAAACGGCGCAATCGCGAGCAAGCTCACGCCTACGGATCTGTGCACAGCGCAGATTTCGAGTGTTAACGCCGATTCATTGTAGGAGCGCGCTTGCCCGCGAAGGCATCATTCCAGTCAACGCATGATCGCCTGAAACGGCGCAATCGCGAGCAAGCTCACTCCTACGGATCGGTGCACAGCGCAGATTTCGGGTGTTAACGCCGATTCAGTGTAGGAGCGCGCTTGCCCGCGAAGGCGTCATCTCAGTCAACACATGGTCGTCTGAAATGGCGGAATCGCGAGCACGCTCCCTCCTGCATGTGTGCGGCGGGATTACAGGAAGGTAAAGACGGTCTCGGCCGGCAGGCGCGATTTCGGCAGTTTGGCGTTGAAGTCGCTGTCGCTGCGGTAGCCCAGGCTGACCACGACCAGGCTGGTGAAACCCTGGTCACGCAGACCCAGTTCTTCGTCGAGCTTCTTGAAATCGAAGCCTTCCATCGGTGTCGCATCCAGGCCCAGCGATGCCGCGCCCAGCAACAACGTGCCCAACGCGAGATAGGTCTGCTTTTCCATCCAGTGCTGCAAGTCCTTCTGATCGAATTTATGCATATCCACATAGCCACGACGGGTTTTGTCCTGGCCGGCTTTGGCCTCGTCGTTGGCGAAACGCCCGTCAGCCTCCTCCTGAGTCAGTACGGAGTGCAGGTGGGGCTCGGGCATTTCGGTGCGAGTGCAGAACACGATGACGTGGGAGGCATTGAGCATCTTCGCCTCGTTGTAGGCGAAACCACCCTCGGCCGACTTGGCCACGCGCGCTTTGCCCTGCTCATCGGAGGCGACGACGAAGTGCCATGGCTGCGAGTTCACCGAAGACGGACTGTGGCGCAGTTGCTCCAGCAACTCGTGGATCGTCTCTTGCGGGATCTTGCGTGAGGCGTCGTACGCTTTGGTGGTGTAGCGCGATTTTGCCAGTGCGGTCAGTTGCATGATGGATCTCCGAAATTAAACACCGAATCAACGAGTCGGCGCAGGCGCGGCGTCGATCTTCACCCGCAGCAGGCTGTAGGGCTTTTCGCGCAGGTCCTTGCCGTCGTGGAAACCGGCCTGGCGTTGCAGCTGGTTGGCGGTGAAATACAGATAGCCATCGGGCCCGACCGACAAGGTGTCCGGCCACAGCACGCGAGGATCGTGGACGATGGTCTGCCAGCTGCCATCGGCCAGGCGTTTACGGATGCCGTTGTGTTCGTAGTCGCCGGCATAGACCGCGCCGTTGGCGTCTGCTTCCAGACCGTCCGACGCACCTTTTTCACCGAGGTCTTTGACCGCAGCGTTCAGTTGCGTCTCGCTGACGTTGGCATCACGCAGCATCGCAGCGGGCACGGCAAACAGGTGGCGGCTGGAAAGCGCGCTGAAATACAGCGTCTTGCCGTCAGGGGACAGGGCGATGCCATCAGACGCAACGGCCATGGTTTTCGGCTTGCCATCCGGGCCTTTGGTGACCAGTGCGGTTTGGCCTTCGACGACCGGTTTGAAGTCAGGGTCGGCCGAAGTGGATTTCGCGCCGCTCAGACGACGGGTCGCCTTGCCGCTGGCGATGTCCATGACGATGATCGCGCCGGGCCCGGAGACCGACGAATCCGTCACGTAAACCGTGCCTTCCTTGCCAGCGCGAAAATCAAAGCGCATGTCGTTGACGTAGGTGCTCGGCAAGATGACGTTGGCCGGGAAGACCAGGGTTTTGACCACCTTGTTACTGGCCAGATCAACCGCCACCAGCTTGGCGCCGCCGGCTTTCGGCGCGGCGAAATTGGGGGCAGCGGTGTCCAGCAGCCAGACGCGGCCCTGACCGTCGGCGACCACGCTCTGCACGCTGATCAGCCCTTTGGCCGGGTCTTTTGGGTCTTCCTTGTTGATGGCTGCATCGGGGTAGGCGACGACCTTGCCGTCACGGATTTCACCCACGGTGAAGGGTACGTCGTCGCCCCAGTGCGGGTAGTTGACGAAGGTGCGCCCGGTTTCCGTCACGGTCACGCCGGTGGGCATGGCGTCGTGGAAGGCGAACACCTGCTCAAGCTGACCGATGGTTTTCTCCGCCGGCGCATTGGCGGGCAGTGCGGTGGTTGCGATCGTGGCGGCGGTGCCGGTCTGGCTGATCAACGCGACGGACAGGGCCAGCGCTGACAACATCATGTTCTGCTTCATGGACACAAACGGCTCCCGGCCTGCAGCAGCAGGCCATTCAAATAATGGAAACAGGTTCAGAAACCTTCGAGGACGATCTTGCCCTTGGCCTTGCCGCTTTCGATCACGGCGTGGGCACGGCGAAGGTTTTCGGCATTGATCGTGCCAAAATGCTCTCCAAGGGTGGTCTTCAGCACGCCCTGATCGATCAGGTCGGCAACGCGATTGAGCAGTTCATGCTGGGCAATCATGTCCGGCGTTTCGTAGAGCGAGCGGGTGAACATCAGTTCCCAGTGCAGCGACAGGGCCTTGCGTTTCATCGGCACCACGTCGAGGGATTTCGGGTCATCGATCAGCGCCAATTGGCCTTGGGGTTTCAGGGCCTCGATCAGCTGCGTGAAGTACGAATCGGTGTGGGTCAGGCTGGCGACATGGCTCACCTCGCCGACGCCGATCCGGTTCAGTTGCTCGACCAGCGGCTGGCTGTGATCGATGACGTGGTGGGCGCCCAGGCTTTCGACCCATTCGCGGGTTTCCGGACGGGACGCTGTACCGATCACGGTCAGTTTGGTCAGTTGGCGCGCCAGCTGCACCAGAATCGAACCGACGCCGCCACCAGCACCAATGATCAGCAGGCTGTCACCTTCGCCGCCGCCTTCCTCAACGCCCAGACGGTCAAACAGCAATTCCCACGCGGTGATCGAGGTCAGCGGCAGCGCGGCGGCGTGGGCGTTGTCGAGGCTCTTGGGTTTGTGCCCGACGATGCGCTCGTCGACGAGGTGGAATTCGCTGTAGCTGCCCGGACGGGCGATGGAGCCGGCGTAGAACACTTCGTCCCCGGCTTTGAACAGCGTGACGTCGCTGCCCGTTTCACGAACGACGCCGACGGCGTCCCAGCCGACCACTTTGGGTTCGGTGGCGGCAGAACCGGCGCGGATTTTGGTGTCGACCGGGTTTACCGAAATCGCTTTGACTTCGACCAGCAAATCACGAGGGCCGGGCGTTGGCTTGGGCAGGTCCATGTCGAGCAGCGCAGTGGGGTCTTCGATGGGCAGACCGTGTTGGGTGAAGGCGACGGCTTTCATGGCGATCTCTCTAGTCAGTGAATAGAAGGTGGCTGAAACGTTGGACCCATCTTGTTCTTGTTCGTCAGACAGAAAAACCCGCAGAATCCGGCAACACTTTCACGGCTGGAGTGAAAATGATCCGCATCGACGACCTGACCCTGTTCGTTCGCACCGCTGCGCTGGGCAGCTTCTCCAATGCCGCGCGGGAGGTGGATCTGTTGCCGGGACAAGTCGCGGCGGCCATCAAGCGCCTCGAACGCGAGCTGGATATCCGCCTGTTTGCCCGCTCGACCCGCAGCTTGCGTCTCACCGCTGAAGGCGAGCAGTACTTGCCGACCGCCCAGACGGTGCTCGATACCTTGCGCGATGGCCGGGAAAAGCTGCAGCGGGAGAGCGCTGAGCTGCAAGGCACGCTGCAAGTGGCGGCGCCTTCGGATCTGGGGCGAAACATGCTGCTGCCGTGGCTGACGGATTTTCGCAGTCAGCACCCGGCGCTGAATCTGCGCCTGTTTATCTCCGACCAAGTGGCCGATCTGTTTCGTGATCCGGTGGACGTCGCCATTCGCTACGGCGTGATCGAAGACGCGAACTACATCGCGTTGGCGCTGGCGCCATGGAATCGCCGGGTGCTGGTGGCATCGCCCGAGTATCTGGCGCGCAAGGGCCGACCCATGGTCTCGGACGACTTGCTGCGTCATGAGTGCTTGCTGTTCACCCTGGCGGGGCGGGTCTACGACAAATGGCGGCTCGGTGGGCGGGTGTTCTCGGTGTCAGGCCCATTGCTCACCGATGATGCTGATCTGGTGAGGCGCTGGGCGGTGGCGGGGCAGGGTGTGGCCTACAAATCGTGGCTGGATGTCTGCGAGGACGTGCACGCCGGGCGGCTGGAACTGTTGCTGCCCGATTACCCGGGCGAGCCGACCCCGCTCAATCTGGTCTGTCCGCACCGCAAACAGTTTTCCCCGGCGGTGCAGCAGTTGCATTCGTTGTTGAAAAACCGTTTCGCCGGCATGGAGAAGGGGTTGCCGGCGTTGTTGTGAGTCCTGTCCAACCCTCTGCATCCATGGCGCAACTCTCGGCACAATGATGTCCCTGTAGGAGCGTGGCTTGTCCCGCGATCGGCTGCAAAGCAGCCGTAAATTGACTACCTCGGGAAACCTTCCACACCGAGATGACAGGTTTTGCGACGACTTCGTCGCCGATCGCGGGACAAGCCGCGCTCCTACAAGAGCGCGCGCGGCTGCTCAATGCGAATGCCGCGGCTCGCCGCTTCGTGCAATCACCCGCAAATGCAACGTCGCCGGCTCCAGGCATCCGCCGGTGGACAACTGCCCCACCAACTGCCGATACAGCTCCTGCCACGGGGTTTGCGAGGCGGGCATCTTCGGTTCGAACTGCGCGCGGCGTTCGGCCATTTCTTCGTCGCTGACCAGTACGTTAACGCTGCGATTGTTCAGATCCACCCGCAGCCGGTCGTTGGTTTTCAGCAATGCAAGGCCGCCGCCCACCGCGGCTTCCGGCGACATGTTGAGAATCGAGGGGCTGGCCGAAGTCCCGCTCTGCCGGCCATCGCCCAGGCACGGCAGCGAATCGATGCCTTGTTTGATCAGCGCAGACGGCGGCGCCATGTTCACCACTTCGGCGCTGCCGGGATAACCGACCGTGCCGGCGCCGCGGATCACCAGAATGCAGCGCTCGTCGATTTCCAGCGAAGGGTCGTTGATCCGCGCGTGGTAGTCCTCCGGGCCCTCGAACACGATGGCCCGCGCCTCGAAACTGTTCTCGGCGCCCGGCTCGGACAGGTAAGTCTTGCGGAACGCCTCGCCGACCACCGACATCTTCATGATCGCGCTGTCGAAAAAATTGCCGCTCAGCACGATGAAGCCGGCGCGGTGTTTGAGCGGGTCTTCGTAGGGACGGATGACGTCGGTGTCGTGGGCGACGGCATTTCGCACGATGTCGCCGATGGTTTTCCCGGAAACCGTGCCGCAGTCTTCGTGCAGCTTGCCGGCCTTCTGTAGCTCGTGCATCACCGCCGGCACGCCACCTGCGCGGTGGAAGCCTTCGCCCAGATACTTCCCGGCCGGCATGCAATTGACCAGCAACGGCACGTCTTCGCCGATGCGCTGCCAGTCGTCGAGGCTCAACTCGACGCCCATGTGCCGGGCGATGGCGATCAGATGAGGCGGGCAGTTGCTTGAAGCGCCCAACGCGGAGGCGACCGCGATTGCGTTTTCAAACGCTTCACGAGTCATGATCTGCGAGGGGCGCACGTCTTCGCGGACCAGGTCGCAGATGCGCTTGCCGGTCATGTAGGCCATCTGCCCGCGCTCGCGGTACGCCGCCGGAATGCTCGCGCAACCGGGCAGCGACATGCCCAGCGCCTCGGCCAGCGCATTCATCGAAAGCGCGGTGCCCATGGTGTTGCAGTGGCCCACCGACGGCGACGCAGCCGTGGTCATTTCCATGAAGCCTTCGTAATTGATCTCGCCGGCCGAGAGCAGATTGCGCGCATGCCAGAGCACTGTGCCGGAGCCGATCAGCTCGCCCTTGTGCCGACCGTCGAGCATCGGCCCGCCAGACAACACGATGGCCGGCAAGTCGGTGGTCGCCGCTGCCATCAGGCAGGCCGGGGTGGTTTTGTCGCAGCCGGTGGTGAGGACGACGCCGTCCAGCGGGTAGCCGTGGAGAATTTCCACCAGCCCGAGGTACGCCAGATTGCGGTCCAGGGCAGCGGTCGGGCGGCGCGTCTGCTCAGCCATCGGGTGCACCGGAAATTCCATCGGAATCCCGCCCGCATCGCGAATGCCGGCTTTGACCCGCTGGGCGAGTTCCAGGTGATGACGGTTGCAGGGCGCCAGATCAGAGCCCGTCTGGGCGATGCCGATGATCGGTCGGCCCGATTGCAGCTCCTCGCGGGTCATGCCGTAGTTCATGTAGCGCTCGACGTACAGCGCCGTCATGTCAGCGTGTTCCGGATCATCGAACCATTGCTGGCTGCGAAGCGGGCGTTTCGGCGTGTCGGACATGGTTCGGGTCTCTCTTGGAATTAGGTGTGCTGCGTAGGTGTTCAGCGTTACAACAAACCGCGTACGGCGAGATTGCGTATCAACGCGCCGACGCCGAATGTCCACGGCGAAGCGTCACTGCTGTGGGTCACCTCATTGTGCAGGCCGCCGAACAGGCTGCTGCTGATACTGACCTGATCGCCCAGCTTGTGGGTAAAACCCCCGCCGGCATGGTCGCGGTCGGCGGTCGGGGCGAAGAGGGTGCCGAGAAACAGCAGGAAGCCGTCCGGGTATTGATGGTTGGCGTTGAGCGCCTGGCCGGCGATGTCCGCCGGATCGCGGCTGATCTGCGACATCGAGCTTGAGCCTTTCATCACGTAGCCGTCATCGCCTTTTACCTGCAGATCGACCACGCAGTTGCGCACGTCATCCAGGGAAAAAGTTTCGTCGAACAGCCGAATGAACGGGCCGATCGAGCACGAGGCGTTGTTGTCCTTGGCCTTGCTCAACAGCAGCGCGCTGCGGCCTTCGAAGTCACGCAGGTTGACGTCGTTGCCCAGCGTCGCGCCGTGGATCTGCCCGCGACTGTTCACTGCCAGCACCACTTCGGGCTCGGGGTTGTTCCACTCCGATTTCGGATGAATGCCCACCTGACTGCCGCTGCCTACCGCCGCCAGCACCGGCGCTTTGGTAAAAATCTCGGCGTCCGGCCCGATGCCCACTTCAAGGTACTGCGACCACATACCTTGCTCGATCAGCAGCGCCTTGAGTGTGCTGGCTTGTTCGGAGCCCGGCTTGATGTTGCGCAGGTTGTCGCCGATAGCGTTCTGCACGATGGCGCGCACGCTTTCCGCCTTGGCCGGATCGCCTGCTGCCTGTTCCTCGATCACCCGTTCGATCATGCTCGCCGCGAAGGTCACCCCTGCGGCCTTGATCACTTGCAGGTCCGCTGGCGGCAACAGGTACGGCTTGCTGGCATCGGGCGTTGCAGTCGAATTCGCCAGCAATTCCTCAATGCTGGCGACGCGCGTGCCGTGGGCTTCGCGCACGGCAGCCACCGGCGACTCCAGCTCCAGCAAGTCGCTCAAAGTAGCGAAGCTGGACGAAAGATCGAACACCCCGTCGTTGCGCAACACCACGGGCGACGGGCCGCCGACTTTACCGGGCACCCAGGCGCGGCCGATCAGCGTGCCATTCAGGCCGTCGGCGGGGAGGGTATTTTCGGGAGTGAGCTGAATCGGCATGGTGAAGTCCTCAACGCTTTTTATGATTTATAAGCGACCCTAATCAGCACCGGCGATAAACTCCAATGACATCTGCTCAGTAATCGATAACACTGGGTTATCGCTCATCAAGGCCGCGCTCATGTCGGACATTTCCTTCTCCACAGTCTGTAACTGGCTCAAGTTCAAGCATCTGGTGCTCATCGAAACCCTCGCGCGCACCCGCAATATGCACACTGCCGCACAGCACATGAACCTCAGCCAGCCCGCGGTGAGCAAAATGCTGCGGGAGATCGAGCGGCTGCTGGGCTTTGATGTGTTCGAGCGCCTGCCGCGCAACATGCCGCCGACCGCCCTCGGCGAGCACGTGGTTCGCTATGCGCAGATCGCTCTGAATGACGCGAGCAAGTTCGTTGATCAGATCAGCAGCCTGCGCGAGGGCGGGCATGGTTTCCTGAAGGTGGGGGCGATCTTCGCGGCGACCGCGGTGGTGCTGCCGGAAGCCATCGTGCAGCTGAAAGCGCGCTGGCCGTTGCTGTCGATCGAGGTGGTTGAGCAGACCAGCGACCATCTGATGGAAATGCTCGACGACAAAAAGCTTGATCTCGCAGTGGCGCGCTACACCAACGAAAACCAGCAGCAGGTGTACGACTTTCAGGCGCTGGCGCCGGAGCCGTTCTGCATGGTGGTCAACAGTCGCCACCCGCTGACGGAGCTGGCGCAGACGCCTTTGCAAGAACTCGGAAACTGGCCATGGATTCTGTACCCGCTGGGCACCCCGATCCGCGCGCGCATGGAGCAGGCCTTCGCCAAGGCCGGCATCCCCACCCCGAAGAACACCATCGACACCATCTCGATGCAGACCTTTCTGCAAGTGCTCCAGGCAGGGCCAATGATCGCCATGTTGCCGGCGTCCATGGCGCAGCCGCATCTGGATACTGGCCTGCTGAGAGTGCTGAACACGCCGCTGAAACTGGCGCCCCAGGATTACGGAATCCTCACCCGTCGAGGTGAGCCATTGCTCGGTGCCGCGTCGGAATTTGCCGAGATTCTGCTGGCGAATGCGCGGCTGGCCCGTCAGTGACCGATAACGCTGCGTTATCAATCAATGGAAACAAGTCATTATCTTAATCAATACCGTTGTCAGTACCATCGCTCCGTGTTTCGACCCTCACATAACAACAATACAGGCGCCTTTGAGTGCCTGGAGGTCCCACCATGGAAACCGTTTCCCAGCGCCTGCCCGACTCTTCGGGTCCCGGGCAAGCCAGCTTTGAAGACCGCACCTACCGCAAAGTCATCCTGCGCATCCTTCCCGTCCTGCTCCTGTGTTACATGGCGGCATATCTGGACCGCGTGAACATCGGCTTCGCCAAGCTGGACATGCTCAACGATCTGCAATTCAGCAACACCATCTATGCCCTCGGCGCGAGCATGTTCTTCTGGGGCTATTTCCTCTTCGAAGTCCCGAGCAATTTGCTGCTGCATCGCTTTGGCGCGCGGTTCTGGATCGCCCGGATCATGCTCACTTGGGCCATCGTCTCCATGGCTGTCGCGTTTACCGTGCCGCTGGCGAAGTTTTTCCACATCGAGTCGGAAACCATGTTCTACGTGCTGCGCTTTTTGCTCGGCATCTGTGAGGCTGGGTTCTTTCCCGGCGTCATCCTTTACCTCAACTACTGGTTTCCAACTCGGCGGCAGAGCCGGGTGATGGCGGGTTTCCTCATGGCAATGCCGATCAGTCTGACGCTGGGTGGTGTGATTTCCGGCTGGCTGATGACCCGCATGCAGGGCGTCAACGGCATGGCCGGCTGGCAATGGCTGTTGATCATCGAAGGCCTGCCTTCGGTGGTCATGGCCTTCGTGGTGCTGGCGTTCATGGCCAATAACATCGACGCGGCCAAATGGCTGTCGCCCCAAGAGAAGGCCATGCTCAAGGCCAACCTGGAGACCGACAGCAAAGGCAAGGCGACCAACCTGCGCGAGGTGTTTTTCAACGGACGCGTGTGGCTGCTGGTGCTGATCCTGCTGACGTTCAATACCGGGTTCTACGGGCTGGCGTTCTGGATGCCGTCGATCATCAAGAGCGCTGGCGTCTCCAACCCGATGGACATTGGCCTGCTGACGGCCATCCCCTATGGCATCGCTGTGATCGCCATGACCCTCAACGCTCGGCACTCCAACAAGACCGGCGAGCGTCGCTGGCACGCAGCGATTCCGGCGATCATCGGCGGTATCGGCTTGATCCTCAGCGCCTACTTCGCCAGCAACGTGGTGCTGTCGATCATCTTCCTCAGCGTGTCCGCCTCCGGCGTGCTGAGCCTGATGCCCATCTACTGGACCCTGCCAGGCACCGTGCTGTCCGGCGTCGCCGCGGCTGCGGGGATCGGCATGATCAACGCCATCGGCAACCTGTCAGGATTCACCGGCTCGATGATCACCGCCGTCGCCGAGAACCTCACCGGCAACATCAACAACGGCACCTACGTGCTGGGCGCCTGTTTGTTCATCAGCGCCGGACTGATTCTGTCCATCCCGCGGGCGATGCTGGGCAATCACAAGGCCCAAGCGCCTGCGCGGGGCGAGGTGCTTTCTCACGCGTAAACGGGATAAAGCGAACGTCGCTTTTCCCTGTGGGAGCCGGCTTGCTGGCGAGCGCGTCCTGTCAGTTGTTAAAAAGGTAACTGACCCACCGCGTTCGCGGGCAAGCGCGCTCCTACAGGTGATTTGCGCCGTCCGCTAATCTGCGTGTCTGATGGTAATCCGCGTTGGATGACCACCCCTCAGGTGTGAAATCACAGGTGAAATGACGTGAATCTCGATCTGCCTCTGCGCGAAGGGCGAAATGGCATGTAGTGCGGTTTGCCTCTGCCCGAAGGGCGTAGGAGCGCGCTTGCCCGCGATCTGGCGCGCAGCGGCAGTCAACCGGTGAATGCGGTGTGTCAGCGAGAACAACGTGCGGCGCCAGCGCAGGATTTGCGCTCGCGGCAGATACAAATCCGTAGGAGCCGGCTTGCTGGCGAACGCGTCCTGTCAGTTGATGGAGAGGTGACTGACCCACCGCGTTCGCGGGCAAGCGCGCTCCTACAGGTGATTTGCGCCGTCCTTTAATCTGCGTGTCTGATGGTAATCCGCGTTGGATGACCACCCCTCAGGTGTGAAATCGCAGGTGAAATGGCATGGACCGCGGTCTGCCTCTGCACGAAGGGCGAAATGGCATGGACCGCGATCTGCCTCTGCCCGAAGGGCGTAGGAGCGCGCTTGCCCGCGATCTGGCGCGCAGCGGCAGTAATTCAGGCGAATGCGGTTTGTCAGCGAGAACAACGTGCGGCGCTAGGCGCAAAATTTGCGCTCGCGGCAGATGCAAATCCGTAGGAGCCGGCTTGCTGGCGGACGCGCTGGCTCAGGCGGTGAAGATGTCGGCTGACCCACCGCGTTCGCGGGCAAGCGCGCTCCTACAGGATGATTGAGTTCAACTTGATATGAGGCGGTGTCGGCATTGAGCAGTGATCCGCTCCTTTTCTAACCGCCATCGCCAGCCGCGATGGCAGGCTCGCCATTGCCTGATGTACGCAGCTCTCGGTCACTCCTAGCATCGGTCGCACATGACCTCGCCGTCGGCGAAATGGAGAAGACCCTGTGAGAAGTTTCCGGATTGGCCAGATCGTCCCCAGCTCCAACACCACCATGGAAACCGAGATCCCGGCGATGCTGACGTCGCGGTACTCCCTGTTCCCGGACGAACGCTTCACTTTCCATTCCTCCCGCATGCGCATGATGAAAGTCAGCCCAGAAGAATTGAAGAAGATGGACATCGACAGCGACCGCTGCGCGCTGGAATTGAGTGATGCGCGGGTCGATGTCATGGCGTACGCCTGCCTGGTGGCAATCATGTGTCAGGGCGCCGGTTACCACAAAGTGTCCCAGGACCGCCTGGGCAAAACCGTTGCCAGCAATGCCTCCGACGCACCCGTGCTCAGCTCGGCCGGGGCGCTGATCGACAGCCTGCAGATGCTCGACTACAAGAAAGTGTCGATCATCACGCCCTACATGAAGCCACTCACCCAACAGGTCATCGACTACATCGAAGCGGCCGGAATCGAGGTGGTGGACGCCATCAGCCTCGAAGTCTCCGACAACCTGCAAGTAGGACGGCTCGACCCGATGGACCTGATTTCCCACGCCGACCGGCTCAACATCGGGCAAGCCGACGGCGTGGTGCTGTCGTGCTGCGTGCAGATGCCATCGCTGCCCGCCATCCAGGTCGTACAGGATCGACTGGATAAACCGGTGCTGTCCGCGTCCGTGGCGACCGTTTACCAGATGCTCAAAACCCTCGGCCTCAAAGCCCAGGTTCCGAACGCAGGCCATCTCTTATCCGGCGTGTTCTGAGGCGATGTCTGACGGGGTACTATGGCGGCCACTCAGGCCAGCACGCCCGGTACCCCACATGAAACTCGACCCTGTCTCGCTGCGCCTGTTCGTCAGCGTCGTCGAAGAAGGCACCATTGCTGCCGCCGCCAAGCGCGAACACATCGCGGCGGCGGCCGTCAGCAAACGGCTCAGCGAACTGGAAGAGCTGCTCGACTCGCGACTGCTCACCCGCACCAACAAAGGCATCACGCCGACCGACGCCGGCCTGTCGCTGCTGTTCATGGCCCGTAGCGCACTGAACAACCTCAACGACATCGTCTTGCAGATGCGCGACTACTCCAACGGTACCCGCGGCTCGGTGCACGTGCTCGCGAACATCTCCGCCATCACCCAATTCCTGCCCGGCCTGATCAAATCGTTCATGGTGCTTTACCCGCTGATCAACATCGTCCTTGAAGAACAGCAAAGCCTGGCGATCACCAAAGCTGTCGCCGAAAACCGCGCGGAGATCGGCATCTTCACGCGCCTGCCCCATGGCGCCGACATCGAAGTCTTCCCGTTCCGCACCGACCGCCTCGTATTGATCGTGCCCAACGACCACCCGCTGGCAGGCCGTGAGTCAGTGCGCTTCAGCGACACTCTCGACCACGAATACGTGGCCCTGCGCAGCGGCACCCACTTGAATTTCCAGCTGATCAGAGCCGCCAACGACCTGGGCCGCTCCCTGAGAATCCGCATGGAAGTCGCCAGCTATGACGCCCTGAGCTTGATGGTTCAGGCCGGCGTCGGCATCGGCATCATGCCCGAGTGCAGCGCAGGGATTTACCGAATGGACGGTGCGAAAGTGGTTCAGCTGGAAGAGGAATGGGCCAGTCGCGAGCTCAATGTCTGCGTGAGGTCAAGGGAGGGGTTGTCGGTGGCGGGGGAGCTGTTTTTGCGGCATGTGTTGGCGGGGTGAGGTTGATCGCCGGTATCCTCAACCATCGCCAATGGACACTCCATCCCCATGCTGATTTTTGATTGCACACAAGACGCCGCTGATTTTTTCTCGAAAAAAGTAAAAGGCAAAATCATCAGCGCTGTGCAGCCCGCCGCTGCTGCCCAATCGCTGGAAGCGGACAGCGCAGCCCACGATCAAGTGGATCGCTGGCAATTGCACGTCACCACATTCGGCAAGATCCATGTCCTTGTCGCCATGAAGGTCGACACGCGCTACGCGATGATGTTCGTCGGCCTGAAACGCAACGACATGAAGGGTTTTCTGGAGCAGTTCAACTCCCGGTATCTCGCTGAACTGCTCGTGCTGGCGGTCAACGTACGCGGGGAAATGCCACCTCAGGCCGAGCTCCAGCGACACGTCGACGTGTGGGAAGAAAGCCTCCAACCCGTGCATTTCTTCAAGCGTAGCGATCGGAGCGTTCAGGCGCATATCAATGATGTGCTCTACATGGCTGCATACGATGCCTACGAAGGAAAAGGGCTGCCAGTTGAGGCGCCGGATCTCATCGCCTTCGGTGAGGTGCCCAACGGTATGTTCCGATCAATCAGGGGCGGGGATGACTTCATTCCGGCTGAGCTGGAGCTGAAGCAGGCTTTTCCGAGGTTCGGGATGGTGATGACCGACGTGGAGATTTCGGAGGGGTATAAGAGCTGGAGGTCACGTCGACGTGAGCACGATCTTGGGCCTGAATTTGAGGATTAACACATAGAAGATCAGGACTTCGCGTGCAAAAAGCGCCTATGTTGAGCCACTTGAAAGAACGCTCGAATCGCTCCAAACCATGATGCAGCTAGTGTAAGGAAGCACAGATGAACAGACTTGAACGGATCAAAGGCTGCCTGCTCGGCGGCGCGGTGGGCGATGCGCTCGGTGCGCCGGTTGAATTTCTCGACTGGAGCGCCATCCGGGCTACGTTCGGTGAGCGGGGCATTGTCGATTTCGCTCCGGCTTACGGGCGACTTGGTGCCATCACCGACGACACCCAAATGATGCTCTTCACCGCTGAAGGCCTGCTGCGCGCCCATGTGCGCGGTATCTCCCGGGGTATTTGCCACATACCCGGCGTCATCCACCATGCGTTGCTGCGTTGGTTGATGACCCAGGATTACTCGTCTGCCATCACAAGCGTCAGCCTGGATGGCTGGCTGGTGAAGGAGCGCGAGTTGTGGTCCCGTCGCGCGCCCGGCCAGACGTGTCTAAGCGCATTGAAGGCCAGTACGGAATTTGGCTCTTTCGCTCAAAACGACAGCAAAGGCTGCGGCGCCGTCATGCGCGTTGCGCCGTGCGCATTCTTCCGCAATGCCTTCGACAACGCCGCTGAATCCGGGCGTCTGACCCACGGTCATTCAACGGGCTACCTGGCAGGCGGTCTTTTCGCCGACATTCTCCAGCGCATTGTCGACCGCGAGGACAGCATCGAAGACGCCATTGCCAAAAGCCTGTCCGAGCACGGGGGCAAACCCGGCATGGAGGAAACCCGAGACATCGTCGAGCGCGTGCTCTTCTTTAGCTACGAAGGCCACCGTCCCACCCCCGAGCGGATCGAGGAATTGGGCGGCGGATGGATTGCGGAAGAAGCCTTGGCGATTGGCATCTGGTGCGCACTGACTGCCACATCGTTCGAAGACGGCGTGATCAATGCCGTGAATCACAGCGGGGACAGTGACAGCACCGGGCTGATTGCCGGGCATTTGCTGGGTATTCAGCATGGCGTTGCAGCAATCCCGGATCGATGGCTTGAACCGCTCGAGTTGCGTGGGGTGATTGAAGCGGTGGCGGAAGATATTGAGCGAGTGCCGAGGGATTATTCGGGGTACGGCGGGGAGTTTGATGAGGAGATTTGGAAGCGGTATCCGGGGGGTTGAATTCCAGCCCTTGGCGAGGAGGACCTGATCACACGAAATTGTCCAACAGCCTGTTGGACATACTCTTCGCTTGGGCAAATCTTGTAAAACAGCTTTAGGGGGGGGCAGCATCGAGCTGAGTTAGTCACTCTTTGTACTTATTATGAAGACTGATCTGTATAGGGTTGCCCGAACATCGATCCGAAGTTTTTTAAACTGTCGTCGACGTCACAAATATATGCCGCCAATGGGGTGTGATCATTAACGTTCATCAGGTAGCATCGCTTTTCATTTAAAAAAGCAGGGAGCTAACGATGTCGTTTGACGCATTTATGCAGGTGGACGGGGTAGAAGGTGAGTCGATGGATGCCGACCATAAGGGTTGGATCGAACTGCTCTCTTATCATTACGACGCAATCCAGTCGATTAGCCAGTCAGCGAGTTCCAACGGCGGGGCATCCGCAGGCGGAGTGGCACTGGGCGATTTCCAGATCAGCAAATATATAGATCGAGCAACACCCAAGCTCTTCGAGCTGTGCTGCCGAGGCTCGCACATCAAGACGGTGACGATTCGCATACATCGTTCTGGTGGTGAAAAATTCAAATACATGGACATCGTACTTGAGGAAGTTCTAATCGCAACCGTAAGCGGGCAAGGTGCCGAACAAGGTGGTTTTCCTGTCGAGGTCATTAGTCTGAATTATGGTCGTATCAAATTCGAATACTCTCAACAGCGTCGTGCTGATGGCGGTAGTGCAGGGATTGTGTCCGGAGGTTGGGACAGAACCGCCAACAAACCATTCGCGTGAGGAAACGCAACATGGCAGACGATGGAGAGTTTCGCGTGGCGCTGAGCTTTGCTCAGATGGCTGCGATCTTGACGCAAGAGTCGCTCACACCTGCGGAGATAATGTCGAACCGTATCTTCGGGAGTCTGCGCCTTGTTGGCGGTATCGTAGAGCTGGCAGGTTCAGGGGTACTCTGCGCCGTGCCCGAACCAACGATGATTACTAAAATCGGATGTGTCGCAATGGGCGTGCATGCTTCCGACCAACTTTCCGCAGGAGCAACACAGCTCCTAACAGGCAAAGAGACTGACTCTTTTGCTTTCAAAGCCGGTTCATCTGCCGCTGAAGCGCTCGGCACCTCTAAATCGGCTGGACAGGTGATCGGTCTTGCAACTGAGTTTGCCGTTCCGCTTTCCACCGCTTCTCTGTACAGCGCGTTCAGAGTGTCGTCCGTGCGAGCAGGCCGAATATCGGTCGTCACGAGCGAAAAAATGCCAAATGTACCTAAGAATTTGGGCGGAGGGCATGCACAGCGCAAGCATGTAGGTAAGGACATTGGTTACTTAGTCACAAGGTTCGCATCGAAAAAGGTAGATGTGTCATCCACGTTCTATAGCTTGGAAGTGGCGGAGTGGGCGGTCAGTCGTGCACTTCAAAAAAACAGGCTTAAGATCTTAATGTATTCCAAAGCTAAATTCTTGTTAAGGCATGAGCAATATACCTTTGATACTAGTCTTGAAAAAGCTGTAGGCTGGGGTATCACTAGATGGGAGCAATCTAAAGCACTCACGATGTCAAAGATCACCATCACAATCAAATATTCCGAGTATAACCACATGCCTTACTATATCGTCACTGCATTCCCATCGTTGTGAGGTGATACGTTGAGCAAATACATGCACTTGCACAGCTTTATGTATGAGGTTGGCGAAGGCGTCGGCGAATTTTTGTCGGATGAAGAAAGGCAGCACTTTAAGCCGCTGACCCTGCCTGAGATTGTCAAAAAGTCTTTTGCTAAGGGCGGGGTTCTAAACTTGGTTCACGCCTTAGTTCTAAAGCGCCAAATAAAGCTTTATATAAAAAATCATATGACCGCTGAAGGTTTGGAGTATGTCTATCCCCCTTTTGGACAGGAAACATCGTTCGCGGAAGATTATTTTGAGGGTGATCTATTTGTGTTTTTGACTGACGTCCTGATGTTGCTGGACAGAGAAATCAAAGTTCGAGCCCCAAAAATTTTCAGGTTCTTACTATGAGTGCGCCCGCAGTTTTAATCTTGTAGGTCTGAATATGCAATACAGCTATATACTCGGATTCATGTTTTCCGTCGGTGATGCAGTAGGCGAGTTTCTAGCCGAAGAAGAAAAGAAAAAATTCGAACCCCTCACGTTGCCCCAGATAGTCAATGAATATATTGGCTATGGGTTTATGGATCTGCTTCATGCAATCTTATTCAAACGACAGATAAAGACCTATATCCGAAGGAACATGACTCCTGAAGGATTGCAGTACGTCGATCCGCCTTTTGGCCAAGATACTTCCTTCGCCGAAGACTACTTCGAAGGCGATCTGTATGTATTCCTGACCACCGTATCCGCATTGCTCGACAGCGAAATCAAAATCCGAAGAAGAAAGCTTTTCGGATTCTGATTAAAAACCGATATGCATCCTTAAGCCTCCGCTGGATCGTCTGTCGCAAGGCTTCGGGGGTCAAGAAGTGCTACGGCAGTCGCCCGCATCCAACCCAGCCGACTTCAACGTCTTGAGAATCACCAGCAGTCAGCGACAGTTGTTGCCTTTTTTGCAACAACTGCCTGACGTTGCAACTCGTTGCTGTCAAAGATGTTTTCAGGTGGCGCGAGATAACGGATTTGTCTCGCGCAAATAGCAGGTGTATTCCAGCGAATGAGAGATGCGAAGGTGGCTGTGAGACTGCTGCACGGTTGCCGAATAGAGATTTGCCCTGGGGGTGCAGAGTCGTTGATGCCCCAGCACGGGTTCATAAGTGAGGCCAAGGCAAATTGGGCAGCAGGCTGCTGCCCAAATAGGCCGCCAGATCCGAACCGGGCCCACGCAACACTGAAAGATCCATACCCTCTTCATTTTCTTAGTTTGGTCCCAGACGTGCGGAACGCGAAATCGCTGTTCTGGAAGGTATTCAAAACTGCGCGGCAATGAAAGTGGCCGACGCTTCGGCCATGGCCTACCTCCCCCCAACCAACCGCCGCGCAATCTCATCCGTCTCCATCACCGATATCTCCTGCACCTCCCCAAACTCCGTCCCCCCACCCGGCAACGTCCCCGCCACATGAAAGTGCACATGCCCAATCGCCTGGCCCGCCGGCACGCCATTGTTCTGCCAGACCGCAATCCCCGTTTTCGCATACGCCTTTTCAATCAGCCTCGCGGCATTCCGCACTTCAACCGCCACCGCCGCCACTTCCTCGTCGGTCATTTCCAGCAACGAAGGCACGTGGCGTTGGGGCAGCACCAGCAAGTGCGGATGACCCCGTTGTTCGCGGGCCACGAACGTCGCGGTTTGCGTTGTGCAGGAGAGGATGGTGTAGGGTCGTTTATCCTTCAGGTACGCGCGAAACGCGCAGTCGGGATTGTCCGGCAGATCAAGGCTGGTTTCCGGGTTCATGAGGACCTCAATGACGAGAGAAAAGACTGCAGTCCCAGCCCATCAAGTTTTCGGTAGTCGTCGGGGCGGACGACGATGCGCAGTTCATCGCAGACCTTCGAATTTCGGGAGGCGAACATGAACGAGAGCAGGGTGAAGCGGATGGGGAATGTTGTCCATGACGATGTTTCTGGTCTGGCAGAGATTCGCGATGACGATCGGAAGATTGAGTTCGAGAATTACCTCGATTTCATAAGCAAGAAACGAATCCCCGTCACCGCCTTCGCGTCGGCCATCTTCGCTGCCCAGAAAGATGACTTGCTTGGTGTTGTTCAAGGCCCAAAACCAGGCCCGGGCCACCTTGCAGACCTTGGGCGAACTCAAAACTCCCAAGCAGGTCGCTTTCGTAAAGCAGGCGAATATCGGCAATCAGGTTCAAGCCAACAACGGTATCCAAGAGAAGCCCGCGCGCACGCGGAAAACCAAAAAAACGCAGAACGAACTATTGGAGGTTGAGCATGGCGAACGGCTGGACACCCGAGCGACGGGCACGGCAGGCGGAGCTGATCCGGCAATGGCGACCTTGGGAGCAAAGCACCGGGCCGCGAAGCGCCCAGGGTAAGACCGCTGCGTCTCGCAATGCCTGGACAGGAGGGGGCAGACCGCTGCTGCGAGAGCTGGCCGAAGAAACTGCGCGAGCAGGACAAGGTTCGTCGCGAGATTCTGGACTGAGCGAGGCGCCACGGATGGCGGTTACTCTCACTCCATCTCCTAACAGCGCTCCAAGTAGCGCCCAATTCGCTAATTGCTCAGTCGTTTGCTCGGCTGAGTATTTCGTTTTACTCGATGGTCAATTGCGCATTATCGAGCAAAGTTAGGGCGTGGACTATCTGACCGAGCACTTGCACGGAACCCCCCAGCTCTCCTCGCATCAGTCCGGCCACTTCAGCCGCGAGCTCAAGGTTTCTGCCTAAAACCAAGTCGACAAACTGTTGCACAAGCATTTTGTATTCATGTGGAATTTCCAAATTGTGGAAGGCTGAGCTGGCTTCTGCCAGGGTAACTTGAGCCCGTTCATTGACGCTCTCTTCAGACGCCGCTCGCCATCCCTTGATTGCCCAGTACGTCTGGATACCATCCAGCTCAACTAAAGCGCTGCTGATGCGTGCGAATGCAACAACTGAGATGCAAGGTAGAGTCTGAAGCCCTGCTACCGAACACCAGGCATCCGCGCTGTCTGCTGCCGGGAAGAGCGTGTCGAAGCCGGACAACGCAAGGTGTGGCAGCGCACGCCTTTCCATCACTGGCAGGAGGCAAATCCTTCTACTGCTGTCTATGGTAGTCCTCCACTTTGACCAGTGCTCTAACACGACGTTATCAAGGTCCTCTGGCGTGTCTACCGGGATGCAAATTAGGACGTCCGCGGGCGGCCAGAACATTGGGACGGTTGCATCAGCCAAGAGGAAAAGGCTGAACCCGCTCTCGTGAGAGCAAAGCTCTGACCTCAGACTTACCTCCAAGGCGCTCAGCTTTGCCTCTCGAAACTGGTGGGCAGCAGTACATGCTCTGTCAAATGCACTCCCTTTCTTGGTCCCTTTGGCAAGGTGCATTGCAAAAGGGGAAAGGTCTCGCACGAACGACTCTCCTGCTAATGCCCTGAAGCCATTGACGAGACGCGACAGTTCGTCAAGTTCCTTTGGAGGCCCCATCGAAAGGACTTCCCAAGGTTCCTCCGTTTTGGCCTTTGCGATGCTCTTGAGTAGGTCGTTCATCCACCCGATGTATGCCGCAGCGCTCTTCGGTAGCTCGATGAACCGACGAACTAGGTCAGATGAGCAACTGAACAAGATGGACTGCAACTGCGACGACTTCTGCTGTGTTGCTGTCGCGTCTTCTTGAGGTGCGACTAAAGTTCGAGACGATTCAAAGACTTGCCCTAGCGCGACAAGGGCGGGGGCGTCATGAATTCCTCTGAATCCGGCATCGAGGAGTTTCTTTAGTGTCCGATTGACCACTCGAATGAGTTCCAGGCAGTGCGACAGATAAGCCGTGTAACTGACAGTCGCTAGATGGCTTTCAAGTACGGCAATCCAGGCACGATTCCGTGCGACGACAGCTTGGCACGGTAGGTTGCCTCGCGGAATCCGCTTTGTAACCAACGGATACTCCGTGTTCATCATCTGCACGGTCCCATCAGGTCCCATCGCACTACTTGCTACCAAGTCGGCCGAAGGCGTAAGAGCCATCAGTACTTTGCACGACATAACCACAAATTCGTGGATATCACCTTGCGCAGAAGGGGCTACATACCAAACATCAGCGCGCACCTCTTGCCCGTCGCCACATTGCGCTAAGCTCGGCTCAGTCGTCCATGGAACGCTTTCGTTGAACCGCTGGAACAGGGCCTTTTGGCCGACGCGATTTACCCATGCATTGGCGATGGAGCAGTCAAGCGCGCTGGCGGCATCGAGCAGCGAAACTATGTGGTCAAAATCTGCTTCGAGGAGTGGTGGGTAGACGTCAATGAACTCTTCGAGGAGGGACGCCGGCAGAGGCAAGCCTACAAGCGCTGCTGCGCATTCGCTGAGTTCTTGGATAGAGCTCGCGGCCGCAAGAACAGTGCGTACACCGCTTGAGCCGAGGAGGTGCATGAGCCGAAGAGGCAAACTATTTGTCACGGCTGCGTCGCGGATCTCCGTAAAACGGTGGCAGGCCTGTACGAACATCACCTCGTGACCAATGTCCGGTGGCTCGACGTTCCCAATAGCCAGCTGTGCCGGTAGTGCTCGCTGTGCCTTCGGGACGGTCTGAGCTTCGACGGTGTTCAGCCACACTCGAACAACACGATGGGCCTGTGCAAGGTCCAAGCCCGTTATCGCTGCGGTAAATAGCTGCGCGTTCGGTGTGCCGTGTATACGATGTGCGAGCGCATTGAGCACTGCGTCGTCGCCCCCCTCGTGCCTGGACAGGGTTCGCTCGAGGAATCGGGCTAGTTGATCCGTAGGCACAAGCTGCACGGCGGCGGCGGCTGTGGTCGAAAGCAGCGGCGGTGGGAACTCGTGTGTCAGACGCAGAAGTTCGGACGAGCGAAGTTCGTGAAGTCCAACGACTAGCCCATCGGTGGTGCCATACACCAGGTGCTCGTCGACAAGCCGACGAAGTACAAAGGAGACCTTCGAATTGTCTTTGCCAAGTACCTTAGGTAGACGAGTGATTTCAGCGCCGCAGCCGGCGGCATTTGCACATGCAACAACTCGTAAGACGTCCAACTCGTCGTGGCGATCAACGTCGTTGAGCCTAGCGGCTACTTGCGCACTCAGCGTATCGCTAAGTCGCTGACCTTGCGTCAACACGTGCGTGTATTCCAAAAGATGTCCGCTAGCCAGCTTCCAAGGTTCCTTCCAGCCTTTCCAGCTGGTCTGTCCTCGCTCCCCAAGCTCGCGCCAAACGCGCTCCGCCAGATCGACGTCCGTCCCAACTTTTACCTGCGTTGCTTGTCCCTTGTCGATCAGTGTGTACCTGTCCTCCTCTCGTACAGAGGCAAGTAGCAACAGGCCTGGTGTTCGGCGTACCTCGGCGGTTAAAACCGTCCAGGCCTCCGCAAACCCTCGGCCAACGTCGTCGATGACAAATCCGACTGGGGCATCTACCGACGCACGTCGCGAACGCGCGAGCAAAACAAGAGAGGGCAGTGCTTCCACTGGAAGCCGGCGGATTTGAAACCATCGAACGGAATGGCGACTTGCATACGCAGCGTCCCAGAGGACTGCAGATTTTCCTGAGCCAGAAACCCCATGGATAAGCACATTCCTGCGAGTCTCCAAGCCGTCCAGGACAGCCACCCGTAGCTCTGGCCGTTCAACAACGAGGCCAGCAGCGACGTGCGCAGGTTGTGCATCGACGCCCAAATAGAAAAGAGGATCGTCATTAGGGGTGAGGAAGTCGACCGCAGCGCAAAGGCCTGTCGTTAGTGCTTTCTCAACCTCAACTGACGTCAGCAGCGGCCGAAGTACATCAAAACGCTGCTGGACATCCGACACACCAATGCCTTGATAGGTACCCGGCTTTCGCATTCCGTTGTCGTCGGATAGTTGCCCCGCAACACCTACTAGGTCCGCAAAGTAGACTTCTGCCTCTAGCAGCGTGCACCCAAGCTGATCCGCAATCTGCGCAACTGCGCCGACACGCGGATTTGGCAGTACGAGAACCTGCGTCTTCGCAACATCTACAGAAAGCGCTTTGCGGCCTTGCAGTTCAGACACGATGGTCGGATAGGCCGCGAGCTCCAAGAGGAGAGTCTCAGAACTGCTGCGCGCTCCGACATTGCTTTCAATGACCAATAAAAAGCGGTCGTCCGGCTGCCGGTCCTTGGACTCCCACATCTTCTTGATGAAGTCGGCTACCGCCCTTGCTCGGAACGGCCCCATATGATCGCGGCGTGACTTGACCTGAGAAAGGATGCGACCATTTTGCCCGCGCAACTCTAAGTCGTCGCGCCCTTCTGGGATAACTATTCCGTATTCAGAATTGCCAGCGAACCCTTTGACCGCCAAATGGGCGGCTACCACATCTTGGTATCGAAAGCCTCTCCCTGCGTGGGACCCTGCTCGTGATGACAATTCCGATTCTCCCTATCGTGTCGATGGCGAGAAATAGCAGCAACCATCAGGCGGACAGAATGTAGCAGACAACTGACCCATTGCAGTTGTTGATACCAGCGATCTATACGTCTGTTCTGTACCATCAGATGGTTGATTGCGACACGATCTCGACAATTGCGGTGAGCTCGACTTATCAAATGTAGTCTTGGGTCGAAACTCAGCGTAGCTACGTCGATTTGCGCGCCTTAGATCGCGATCTTTTCCTGGCCGGTGCGCGAACGGTATTGCCCACTGGAGTCCGCTTATCTAAATCCAGTGTCATTTCCCTAGCCTGTGGCATGTTGAACTCCAGCATGCGCTCGAAAAGCACTGATCCGGCCGCTCGCTCAACTGGGCCCATGTCTTGAAGTTGCAGTGCGACATCCAGCAACCACTCCGTGCTTAAGTACCAAGACGTCGCGATATTGCCCATTTGATCGCCGGCCTGATTCAGCAGGGCGTGGACCAATTGACTGACTCGGTCCGGCTCTGACGCTACCAGTTTGACGAGCTTCTCAGGCAAGTGCTCAGCCCGACCATTCTTCAATATCTCAGGAAACGCAACGAGGGCGTCCAGGAGCTCTATCGTCTCGGCGTCTGCTGCGAATCCATCGTTCAGGAAAATCATGGACAACGCAGTCAAAACTCGGTCATCGCGGCTGCGCAGGAGCTTAAGCAAGACAGGGTGGACAACCGGCCTGGTCATCGGCTCATGCCACAAATTGGCCACGCTGTGCGCCACTCCTAGGGACGCCGCTGAGGAAGCATTACTGCAGAGCATATCAACCAGTTCACGAGACCAGTCCTCTGCAGGAAAGAGTGCATGTCGCAAACAGGCCAATTCTCCCGCCCCCTGAAGTTCTTCTCCGCTGCGTTCGACAGTACATAAGAGCCATCGTCGTGCCGCAGTAGCCGAAGCCCAGTGAAATGCTTGTGCCACAAAGTGAACCCAACTTTGTCCTTTGACGATGGATGGCGTACTCGCAACCAATTGATCAACAAGAGCCTCTGCTCTAGGGTGGTCCGCCATCCGCAGATACATGAGCTCGCGCTGAATAAGCGCCTCCCATACCAGATACGATTCGACTCGCGTGGTATGCCGCTCGAGGATGGAAAGCCAGCGTTCAAGCCGAGGAGGCTGTGCCGTCAGACACGCAGATGTTAGAGCGTTCAATACAGGGTAATTCCCGCCAGGAAGAGCACCCATCGACCCATGTCCCCACAAGACAGGCGAGGAGGCATCCTTTGCCTCGGTCTCAATTTCGCGGGAGTCGTCACTGGTACTAGGAACTAGCCAATGCTCCATTCGATCCACTAGGTCATCCGGGACCGGCGTGTCCTTGCTGGCAGCGTTGGTGATCGCATAAGCCGCGTCATGGCGAAAGCCGGTGCCAACAAACCCCTTGTCCTCCAATTCGGCGACCAACGAATAGAATTCCCGCGCTGTGAGTCCGGCCGGAACTAGTTCGCGCAAAACGCAGGAAACAGGAATCTCATTGTGCTCAGGATCAAGCGCCCGAATGATACGGAGCACCTTGGCCAAATTGCTTTTTGCGAGTGAGGCCAGTTCACGCCCAGCCTGTATGGCGCCACCTTTCATGCGATGTCGCGGATGATCCCATGCTGCTTCATCCGTTAGTTCGTTGAACAGATTCAGGATGTCGGCATCAGCTGCTTCATCCATCTGCTCAGCGCTAACTGGACTTCCTATGAGCTGGGCGCCGGAGAAATGCACATCCTTGTCAGTCAAACCCGGAAACGCACGCTCCTCTTCCTCCACGAGTCGCTGCAAAGTCGGACTACGACGATCGGCTGGCAACGCTCGAAGCAGCCGCAGCCGATGTTGACGAGCCCACTGCATCCGTCGATGACGAATGCTTGCATCATCCTGCGGGGTTGTGTCGCAGTAGTAACGCCAGTCTCGAAGGGTCGTCTCCAAGCGAAAATAGGTGGGGTCGTCTAACAACGGGCACACAACCTCGATCAGCGCAACGCTCTCCTTGTGGACATCAGCGTGAGGCCCGAGAACAAATCGCCTAGGATCGCCGAGCAAGTAATCAAATACGCGTTGTGGTGAATGCACAACGGCGCGCACGAGACCTACTGCCAGGAACCTATGCACTAAAAGCAGCTCGGACGGCGCATTTGCGGCCACAAATTCCATAAAGTCTTCCGGATCGTAATCCGCCCAGCCCTGGATACCCAACTGAACTGACCGTAATAAGGGGCGCTCGTATCGAGCCTCACCATCATCCAAGTCTTGGAACACTAGTCCCCTGCTTTGGCGATAGCCGATCACGACGCTTGGGCGTTCCGATGCACACAGCTGCAGACATTCCAAAAGGAGCGGCCACACAGCCACTACAAAGGCTCTGGGGGCGGCTTCTGCTATCGCCTCCATGTCATGGAACTGACGCGCCTCTAGAACTGATTCAATGTTCTTATTCACTTTGTTAACAGTCGTCTCGTCCTCCGTGGAAGTCGTGGGCAAGGTCGCCGTAGCAGCATCGACCTGGCGCTTGAGCCATGCAGCAATTAATCTCGGGGCCTCCTTAGGTAGCACAGCGCTCACCACGCCAGCCAAATGTCCTATGGCCCATTCAGCAATCGGGCTTCGCCCGGCAATTAAGACGAGGCTGTCTAGCCAATGACCGACCTGCGGCGCGACATCGGCGCCCCCTAGCGCCTGCCAACTTAGTACGTCTCGATCCTTGCTGGGCAGCCAATGCCGACGCACCAAATCGACAACAGCATCTGCACTGAAGTGCAATGCTTCTCTAAGCATTGGCAACAGCATTTGAGCCTGTTCCACCGGCAATACCATTAATCTAGCTAGATGGGTCGGCAACAAAACGGCAAACCATCCAGGGCTCCCAACGGCGGCCTTAAGGAAACGGGGTAGGGCCCATTGATCCGTCATCGCGTGTTCCATCAGCCGGCGCTCGGCAAGCATCGGCGCGGTTTGTAATCCTAGAAATTCGATTAACAACATCTTCAAATGTGGGCGCAGATCGGCCGCCCACAGCTTGTGGATTTCTATGCTGTACTCTTCGGGGCTCGCGTCTCGGAAGTATCCAAGTGCATGCCACAACTGGGGGCGAATACGTAGGCTACCTTGCTGTGCTTGCACCGTTTCGGTAAGACTCCCGCTCTCCTCCAGAAAACTGCGCGCGCGTACGAACTCATAGAGAGTTTGATGTCGAAACTCCACTCGTCCTGGTCCATGGCCTACCCGGAGCAGTCCAACAGCTGCCAGGCCCTGAATATCCGCGTAATAGTCTTCGACTTGGGCGAGGGGAAGCCCCAGCACCTCACGGTCCGCCATCAACTTGGCCAGATGTCGTAGCGTTGCGCGACGCCTGCCGGTGGTGTCGCTAAGCACTTGAGTTTCCCATTGTTTCTCCAGCAGCCCCTGGAAACTCCTGAGGACCTCTGGTTCGGTTACCTCACCAAGCAGAGAGGTGAAGATGTCCAAAGCGTGTGGGGACCTAAGAACCTGCTGAATGTCTTGGTTCCATAGTTCGACCTGAAGGCCCCTTGTCGTCAGGATTGGCTGCACGATCGACCATTCTGGCAGTTCCAAACGAATAACATTCGCCTCCAGATTTCGAAGCGCGGGATCGTGCTTTTGCTCAAATGTGCGGCACGAGATTACGGTTTGAATCCCTTTCATGTCAGAGAGGTCTTGAACTAAATCGAGCAAGACACGTAAGCGCGCTGAGTGCTGCACTACCAAGTCAGCTAGGGCGTCTACCTGGTCAATGAGTACTAGAACAGGCATGCTCTTGGCGAGCTCTCGCAAAACCGTACTGGCATCCGAGCCAAGATTCAGATAGGCCGCGAGTGCTTTCCGATCCAACACATCTGGTGGTAGTCGGTCAGCTTTAATGGCAAGAACACACCATCCGGCCGCCTGCCTTTCTTGAGCTAGCCGTACCAATAGTGATGATTTTCCGCACCCCGGGTCGCCTAGCAAGAAATGGGTGTTCGACGACTCGGCGATAAGGCTCTCGATCAGCACGTCCAGTTCTGGGCGCTGAATCCATGTGCCATCAGCCAGCGTACTGGGCCAGCTCAGCAAGGGTGCTGAAGCATTCCGCAGTATTGTTGCGAGATCCGTGGAGCTCGACCAAGGTGCCTGGGGGCTTCTATCAGAGGGAGGATGGTCGGCAGGTCCGGTATGCATACCACCCAGAAACTCGACCAGCGCTTTGTGGATCAGTGTCTGGCGAGACTTGGGCTTTGCAATTTCAATATGGTCGCCCTCAATGGCGGTCGGTATTACGCCAACGATCCCTGGATCGCTGCTGTTCCTATCCACGATCAGGTGTCGTTTGCCAAACTGGATGAAGAAAACTCGGCGTCCGATCAAAACCCCTTTTGACTCGAAGAAGACTCGCACACCAAAGCTGCGTTGTTTATGCAGGGCTCGAAACTGGTCATTCAGCAGCTTAAGCCAAGCATCGTTGCAGACCATATTGGTGACCTGAGGGTTTGTCCTCAGCAGGAGGCGCAGCATGTCCGCGAACGTCGCCAAATTCGATCCTTGGTGCGGTGTTCCGACGAACACTACGCCTGCAATTCGCTCTAGCAATGCCAACCGTTTCGGATCGCCGAGACTTTGCGCTTGCGTCATGCCTGATTTGATTACCAGCCCACCGAGACTATGGCCTACCAAAACAATCCTGCGATCTTGCAGGCTTTGTTCAACCTGTAAGGCTGCAAACATCGCTTCGCCGAGTTCGGCAAGGTGCATGGCTGCATCAGTCCAGCCTGAAAGCGCCGCGCCGTATCCAGCAATCCAGACGTGGCATCCGACGTCTTCACCAACCCAGTTCGGCCAGAGAGTCGTATGGTCTTTCGAGTTGTGCATCCATGTATGCCGCGCATCTCCACCCAGACCGTGCACGAAGATGACGTGCAGCGCATCCGGCGAAGAGGTCTCATATACCCGTGTCAGCGTTGCCATCAGCTTCGTCCCACCATTTTTTGTTGAAAGTATTTTGTCTTGACTGAACACCTCAATCGGCAACGCGAGGAGGCAGGTTTGTGATACGAACTGATGACCTGCAAGTGGTATTCAGTGAGAAAGAGTCAATGAAGGGAGTCGCAGTGGACTTGGCCAATTTCCGTTTACCAGATCGCCGAAAGTGTCCGTGTTGGCGATGTAATGCAGCACAGGTGGCTGAATCAAGTCGTCCGCCCGGTATGTACAGGAACAGGAAGTTCCTGTCGAGTGGCTGAAGTAAGGCTGCGGCATGGCGCATGAGTGGGACAGGTGGGAGAGGGAATGGATCGGGTGATGCTGCTCCGCGCTATGTGCGGTCGTATCGGAAGCCAGCGCATTAGTCACGCAGGGTAGCCGTATCGCCGTAAGCTTCTAATGCTCTATTGCAGCGAATACTTGATCTCAGCATCGCTAGCCCCCAGTCGATGTAGCAGGGGATAACCCAGCGCTCGGGTGTGGGTCAAAGTGTGGGACAGAGATGGGGTTTTGTGTAAAACCCTTATTTTGCAAGGATTTCAGGCATTAAAAAGCCGGCTTGTGGCCGGCTTCTCGGTGACGGGTTTGATTAGTTTTTGGCTAACCGCACCCGTCCGCAAAAGTGCGCGCTGCAAAGAGGCGCTTGTCAGGTAGACCGGGCAGGTCGCGGAGACGGTGCCAGGTCGATCACCCATCCGCGTGTGGCTGACCGGTGCTAAAACGAAGGCGTGCAGGATACCCATGTTGTTCGCGTCTGCCCAGTTCCGAAACACGCTCATTGCGCACCTCACCGCAACGTTGCCGGATGGCGGCGGTTGTTGAGCGTCGACCACCAGAAGATCCACCCCAGAATCTGAATGTGCTGGGTCTGCACTTGTTCGGCGCTGAAAATCTCGTCCGGGTACTCGGCGCAATTATGGCTGCGCAGACGCAACCCGCCGCCCGGCAGGCGATACAGGTATTTCACCCGCAGCATACCGTCGTGTTCGAGGGCGTACATTTCGCCATCAATGATCTGCACGCGCCCGCGATCAATGCCGATCAGCGAACCGTCCTGGATCTTGTCCGCCATGCTGTTGCCGACCATCGCCACGCAGATCGCGTTGTGCAGCTCCACGTCCATGGTTTCGAGCACCCGCCGGGACAGGCGCACTTTGTGGTTATGGATTTCGCCCACCGCCGTGCGGCCGGAGCTTTGCGTTTGCAGTTCGGTGTAGACCGGCATTTCCAGTTCTTCGCGCACACTGCGTTCGGGCCGGGAGGGGTGAGCCTCTGGCTTCACGCCGCTGTCCCGGTCCTGTCCAGGGTGCTTGGGGCCCTCGCCGCTGCGCAGCCAACGCGCGTTGACGCTCAGCAGTTCAGCGACTTCTTCAATGCGCGCCATGGGGATGCCGCGCTTGAACCAGTTGTTCACGTGCTGTGGCGTAACTTTTCGGTTGGCGGCAAAGTCCGTTGCGGAGAGATGGCACTCTCGCAGAAGGCCGCGCAGTCGATCACCTGATGTATTCATGGGCCGAAGTTTACGGCGGGTTGAAGCTCGTTTAAATGAACGAAGTGTTCAAATGAGCAGGCCGTCATGCTTGCGCGTGAATGTAGGGATTACAACCTTCGGCAGTTTTTGTAGGCCGATTCGTTCACTGTTTTCGTTTGCGTCAACAATGATTAAAACCGACGTCAATCATGGGCTTGAGCAATTAACGGGTATGAAGGCCTGACTAAAGCGGCTTTCACGAAAGTCTGGATCTACCGATGTTGTACAAAAAAGAAAATCAAACGGCACCATTAAACAGGCTGTGTGTGCAAGGCGAGTTTTAAACATGTGTGTAATGAAGGAGGGCGAAAAAAAGCGGGATGTACGGGGGAGGGGTGTTCAGAAAGCAGAAGGCGGGGACGTGCGTATAAAAAGTGGCCCCGTCGAAGCGGCGAGCGCTTCGGCGGGGCGCAACCGGATCAGCCCTTGTAGGCCGCTACCGATTTGGTGATCGCTTCGCGAGCGGCGTCAGCGCCAGCCCAGCCTTCGATCTTCACCCATTTGCCTTTTTCGAGGTCTTTGTAGTTCGCGAAGAAGTGCTCGATCTGCTGGATCAGCAGCGCTGGCAAATCGGTGTATTCCTTCACGTCCACGTACAGCTGGGACAGCTTGTCGTGCGGGACTGCGATGATTTTGGCATCGCCGCCACCGTCGTCGGTCATGTTCAGCACGCCGACCGGACGGGCGCGAATCACCGAACCCGGGGTGACCGGATAAGGGGTCACGACCAGCACGTCGAGGGGGTCGCCGTCGTCAGCCAGAGTGTTGGGGATGAAACCGTAGTTGGCCGGGTAGAACATCGGGGTGGCCATGAAACGGTCAACGAAAAGGCAGTCGCTTTCTTTGTCGATTTCGTACTTGATCGGCGCGTGGTTGGCCGGGATCTCGATTGCGACGTAGATGTCATTCGGCAGGTCTTTACCGGCCGGAATCTTGCTGTAGCTCATTGGGCTTTGCCCCCTTGGTTGACCATTCAGAATCTGGCATGCAACGCCAAAAAGTGGCCCGGATTATAGGCACATTCCTGAAGCGTTGCCATGCGTGACGGCGGGCTTCAGGCGTCGTGTTGAGCCTGATAGACCGGGTTGTCGCGCTGAAGTGCCGTCAGCCGAGCCAACGGATCCTGCCGATAGAACGCTTTCAGCTGCCCGTAGACGGCGGGATAGGCCTCGACGAGCAAATCCGGGGCGCTGAAGAAGTATTCGCTGATGACCGCGAAAAATTCGGCGGGGTTTTCTGCGGCATAAGGATCGATGGCGGTCTCGGCGTCCGGGTTGGCGTCCAGTTCCCGGTTGAGATCGTCGTACGCGCTCTGCATGGCGCTTGCCCAGTCACTGACGCGCATGTCGGGGTGCAGCGGCGGCAGGCCGTTCGCCTCGCCGTTGAGCATGTCCAGCTTGTGCGCCAGTTCGTGGATCACCAAGTTATAGGCTTCCCATCCGCCGCTGGTCAGCACGCCGGGCCAGGCCAGAATCACCGGGCCCTGGGACCACGCCTCACCGCTGTGCTCGCCGTCCCATTCGTGCTCGATACCGCTGGCGTCGCGGTGGCGTTGCGGGCTGATGAAGTCGTCGCCATAGAGGATGATTTCGTGAAACCCCTGATACCAGTTCAGATCGCCCAGAGCGAGCAACGGCAACTGCGCTTGAGCCGCGAGAAACAGCCGCGATTCGTCATCCAGCGCAACGCCTTCCAGCGCGGTCAGGTGTTTGGCCTGCAGAAACAGCACGCAACTGTCGAGCAGGTAACGGTCCTCATCGGCGCTCAGCCCGTCGAGGATCGGCAGGCGCTGGCGTACGCGTTCCCAGACCTGCGGGTCGACCGGGTGACGCGCCAGCGTGCGCCGTTTGCGCCATTCCCGGAACGACCACATGGGTTCAGCGCACCTCGGCGGAGCGACCTGCGCGGCTGCGGATCAGGCCGATGATCATCGGCAGCAGCGAGATCAGAATGATCGCCAGCACCAGCAGCGTGAGGTTCTTCTTGATGAACGGGATATTGCCGAAGAAGAAGCCCAAGGTGACCAGCCCGCCAACCCACAGCACCGAGCCCAACACGCTGAACCCGAGAAAACGCAGGTAAGGCATGCGACCGAGACCGGCCACGAACGGCGCGAAGGTGCGGATGATCGGCAGGAAGCGCGCGAGGGTGACGGTCTTGCCGCCATGGCGACCGTAGAATTCCTGGGTTTTGGTCAGGTAATCGCGACGGAAGATTTTCGAATTCGGGTTGCTGAACAGCTTGTCGCCGGCCGTGCGACCGATGATGTAGTTGGTGCTGTCACCGAGTATCGCCGCTGCCATCAGCAGGCACGCCAGCAACACCGGGTCCATGCCGCCACCGGCCGCGACGGCGCCCGCGATGAACAGCAGCGAATCGCCCGGCAGGAACGGCATGACCACCAGGCCGGTTTCGCAAAAGATCACCAGGAACAGGATCGCGTAAACCCAGGTGCCGTATTGGGTCACAAGCAGGTCGAGGTACACGTCGAGGTGAAGAATAAGATCTAGCGGATTGAAATCCATGTAGGCACCTGGTTTTGAGACCCGATCCGGGTCGTGCGGGGCGAAGAGGGGAAATGTGCGCGGCATTATAGAGGCATGCGCTGCAATTATGGCGCTCGACATTCTGCCCCCTTTCACTCCCGCAGGGTTTGCGTCTGCTACGTGTCAGCGGCGGGTACGAACCGGTAGGAGCGTGGCTTGTCCCGCGATCGGCTGCGAAGCAGTCGTAAACCTGCCGCCGCGCGATTATGGATAGCCCGCATTGGCCGGATTGCTGCCGCTGCGCGCCAGATCGCGGGACAAGCCACGCTCCTACACGTTGCATTGCCGAAACCCTGCAACAAAAACGGCCTCCGAAGAGGCCGTTGCTTGTCGCCCGATTACGCTAAATCAAAAGAAGCCCAGCGGATTGATGTCGTAGCTCACCAGCAGGTTCTTGGTCTGCTGATAATGCTCAAGCGCAACCTTGTGGGTTTCGCGGCCGACGCCGGATTTCTTGTAACCGCCGAACGCCGCATGGGCCGGGTACAGGTGGTAGCAGTTGGTCCACACGCGACCGGCCTTGATGGCCCGGCCTACGCGATACGCGCGATTGATGTCGCGGGTCCAGACGCCGGCACCCAGGCCAAACTCGGTGTCGTTGGCGATGGCCAGGGCTTCCGCTTCGTCCTTGAAGGTGGTCACGCTGACCACCGGGCCGAAGATTTCTTCCTGGAAGACGCGCATCTTGTTGTTGCCTTTCAGCAGCGTCGGCTGGATGTAATAACCGGTCGCCAGCGAGCCTTCGAGCTTCTCGACCTTGCCGCCGGTCAGCAATTCGGCGCCTTCGCCCTGGGCGATTTCGAGGTACGAAAGAATCTTGTCGAACTGCTGCTGCGACGCCTGCGCACCGACCATGGTGTCGGTGTCCAGCGGATCGCCGCGCTGGATCTTCAGGACCTTCTTCATCACCACTTCCATGAACTGCGGGTAAATCGATTCCTGAACAAGGCAGCGGGACGGGCAGGTGCAGACTTCGCCCTGGTTGAAGAACGCCAGCACAACGCCTTCAGCGGCTTTATCGATGAATTCCGGCTCGGCCTGCATGATGTCTTCGAAGAAGATGTTCGGCGACTTGCCGCCCAGCTCGACGGTGGACGGGATGATGCTATCGGCCGCCAGTTTCATGATGTGCGACCCCACCGGCGTCGAACCGGTGAAAGCGATCTTGGCGATACGCTTGCTGCTGGCCAGCGCTTCACCGGCCTCGCGGCCATAACCCTGCACCACGTTCAGCACGCCTTTTGGCAGCAGATCGCCGATCAGCTCCATCAGCACGGTGATTCCCAGCGGCGTTTGCTCGGCCGGTTTGAGCACGATGCAGTTACCGGCGGCAAGGGCGGGCGCGAGTTTCCAGGCGGCCATCAACAGCGGGAAGTTCCACGGGATGATCTGCCCGACCACGCCCAGCGGCTCGTGAATATGATACGCCACAGTGTTGCCGTCGATCTCGGCAGCGGAGCCTTCCTGGGCACGCAGCACACCGGCGAAATAACGGAAGTGGTCGACTGCCAGGGGGATGTCCGCGTTGAGGGTTTCGCGCACGGCTTTGCCGTTGTCCCAGGTCTCGGTGACGGCCAGCAATTCCAGGTTCTGTTCGATGCGGTCAGCGATTTTCAGCAGGGTCAGCGAGCGTTCCTGCACTGAGGTTTTGCCCCACGCATCGGCTGCGGCATGGGCGGCGTCAAGGGCCTTGTCGATGTCTTCGGCGCTGGAGCGTGGGAATTCTGCGATCAACTTGCCGGTGATCGGCGAGATGTTTTCGAAGTATTGGCCTTTGACCGGCGGCACGAATTCGCCGCCGATGTAGTTGCCGTACTGGGTCTTGAAGGTAACGATTGAGCCTTCAGTACCGGGGTGTGCATAACGCATGGTGAATATCTCCTGGTCTTGTGATTTTCTGGGGATAACGCGTTGCGGCGCATGGCTAGAGCGTAGAGCAAAGCGCGGGCCACTGCCGTCCGGCGCCCGGTTTATCGGAGTTTTGTTAATGAGGCGTGTGTTCCTTGCCGAGCCTTGTACCAATCCCGGGGCAGCGTGAGTGACACTTTGTACCCTTTGCGTGACAGCGTGGTGCAACCCGCCTTTCGCAGCATTGCAATGAATCCGGGCGAGGAGGATGCTGATCGGCAAATCCTCCGCAGAGCCCTGGCTCAGGATGAAGAATAAAAATGCACAGCAATCACCTGACGCGCCACGCCGAACAAGTGCTGACCGTTACCCAAGGCAAAACGCCCCATCAATACGGCCCCGGCGCCGACCCTTCCATCGCTCGCTCATGGCTGCGGTGCCTGGAGGATTATCACCTCGACCCCGCGCAAGCGATGGCGCCCACCGTGCTTGAACATGCGCGTGTGCTGGAGAGTCGCGAGCAGTTGCAGCAAGTCCTGACCATCGCCGGCGACGAGATGAACAGCCTGCATCGCCAGCTTGCCGGCGGCAGCGCGGTGCTGTTGACCGATGCCCGCGGGATCATCTTGAACTGCGTGACCGAGCCAGGGGATCGACGGATTTTCGAGCGCGCCGGTCTGTGGCTGGGGGCTGACTGGAGTGAGGCGCGGGAGGGCACCAATGGCATCGGCACCTGCCTGGTCGAGCGTCAGTCGGTGACCATCCATCGCGACGAGCATTTTCGCGGCCGCCACACCGGGCTGACCTGTTCCGCGAGCCCGGTGTTCGATCCCCATGGCGATCTGCTTGCGGTGCTCGACGTTTCTTCGGCCCGCCACGATGTGTCCCGCCAGAGCCAGTTTCACACCATGGCGCTGGTGAATCTGTCGGCGAAGATGATCGAAAGCAGCTATTTCCTGCGCCATTTCGATGGTGAGTGGCTGCTGCGATTTCATCTTCAGGCCGGTGCAGTCGGTTTGTTCAGCGAAGGGCTGTTGGCGTTCGACGGTGAGGGTCGCATCAGTGCGCTGAACCAGAGCGCGCTGAATCTGCTGGGCTTGAGCCGTGGCGATCTGGTGGGTCAGGGCGTGGAATCGTTGTTTGACTGCTCGCTGGACGCACTGCTGAGCCGCGCTTCGCCGGATGCTGCCGCCAGTTGGCCACTGCGTACCCGTGACGGGCGGGGATTCTTCGCCGTGCTGCGTGGGCAATCGCGTGCCGAGGTGAAGGGCCTTTCTACTCCTGTGGTCAGCAAGTTGGCTGTGCCGCTGCCCTCGAACGACATCTGCCTGGGCGACCCGTCGCTGCAAACTGATTTTCGACGGGCGCTGAAGGTGTTCGAGCGCGACGTGCCGTTGCTGATCAATGGCGAAACCGGCTCTGGCAAGGAGGCGTTCGCCAAGGCGGTGCATCGGGCGAGTCAGCGCTCCGCCAAGCCGTTCGTGGCGCTGAACTGCGCGGCCATCCCGGAAAGCCTGATCGAGAGCGAGCTGTTCGGTTATCGCGGCGGCAGCTTTACCGGCGCGCGCAAGGAAGGCATGCGCGGCAAGCTGCAGCAGGCCGATGGCGGCACGTTGTTTCTCGATGAGATCGGCGACATGCCGGTGGCGTTGCAGACCCGTTTACTGCGCGTGCTGGAAGACCGGCTGGTGGTGCCCATTGGTGGCGAGCCGCAGGCGGTGGATGTACGACTGATCAGCGCGACCCACCGGAACCTGCTTGAGCGGGTGGAGGACGGCAGCTTTCGTGAGGATTTGTTTTATCGGCTTAATGGCCTGGAAATCGCGTTGCCGCCGTTGAGAGAGCGGAGCGATAAAGACCCGTTGCTGACGTTTCTGCTGGAGCAGGAGGCGGATGGGCTTTCGATTGTGATTGAAGCGACGGCCAGGCAGGCGCTGCTCGACTTCAACTGGCCCGGCAACGTGCGGCAGATGCGCAACGTGCTGCGTACCCTGGCGGCGCTGTGTGATGAGGGGCGGATTGGTTTTGATGACCTGCCGGTGGCGATTCGGCAGGGGAGTGCGCAGACCAAGCCCGATGGGGCCCACTCGCCGCTGGAAGACGCCGAACGCGCAGCGCTCATCGCTACCCTGGACGCCCAGCGTTGGCACATGACCCACGCCGCCCGGGATCTGGGGGTGAGCCGCAATACGTTGTACAGAAAGCTGCGCAAGCATGGGATTAATCGCTAAGGCCCCTCGGTGGATGAAGGCGGTGTGAGTTCTCTCGATGCTGCGGCGTGGCACCTGACGCCTTCCCGGCTAAAGCCAGTCCTACAGGGGATTGCGGTCCGTCAGTGGGACCGGCTTCAGCCGGGAAGGGGCCTGCATGAACACCATCAGTTTCTGCGGTGTGGCATCTGACGCCTTCCCGGCTAAAGCCAGTCCTACAGGGGATTGCGGTCAGTTAGTGGGACCGGCTTCAGCCGGGAAGAGGCCTGCATGAACACCATCAATTCTGCGGTGTGGCATCTGACGCCTTCCCGGCTAAAGCCAGTCCTACAGGGGATTGCGGTCAGTTAGTGGGACCGGCTTTAGCCGGGAAGAGGCCTGCATGAACACCGTCAGTTTCTGCGGTGTGACGCCTGATGCCTTCCCGGCTAAAGCCAGTCCTACAGGGGATTGCGGTCAGTTAGTGGGACCGGCTTCAGCCGGGAAGGGGACGGTGTGGGCACCATCAGTTTCTGCGGTGTGGCATCTGACGCCTTCCCGGCTAAAGCCAGTCCTACAGGGGATCGCGGTCAGTCAGTGGGAACGGCTTCAGCCGGGAAGAGGCCTGCATGAACACCATCAGTTTCTGCGGTGTGGCATCTGACGCCTTCCCGGCTAAAGCCAGTCCTACAGGTGATTGCGGTCAGTCAGTGGGACCGGCTTCAGCCGGGAAGGGGCCGGTGTGAGCGCCATCAATTCTGCAGTGTGCGATCTGACGTCTTCCCTGTCTGAAACGGGGACAGATTAATTTACGGTGAAGCGTTGTAAATAAATCAGTCCCCTTCAACCATATCCGAGTGCTACCCGAGCGAGCGCCCTCAATTCCCCCGTGCGCATCCACTGCCTTGTACGCTAACCTGCGGCCCATGTTCTAAGAGGTCGGTCATGCACATTCATATTCTGGGTATCTGCGGCACGTTCATGGGTTCGCTGGCGGTGCTCGCCAAGGATCTGGGCCATAAAGTCACGGGCTCCGATACCAATGTTTACCCGCCGATGAGCACGCAGCTCGAAGCGCAGGGCATTGAGTTAATGCAGGGTTACGACCCTTCGCACCTTGAGCCGGCACCAGATCTGGTGGTGGTCGGCAACGCCATGTCGCGGGGTAATCCTGCGGTCGAGTATGTCCTGAACAAGGGCCTGCCCTACGTTTCCGGTCCGCAATGGCTGGCCGATCATGTCCTTCGCGGACGCTGGGTACTGGCCGTCGCAGGCACCCACGGCAAAACCACCACCAGCAGCATGCTCGCCTGGGTGCTGGAACACGCCGGCATGGCCCCGGGCTTCCTGATCGGCGGTGTGCCGCAGAACTTCGATGTCTCGGCGCGCCTGGGCGATACGCCGTTCTTCGTCGTCGAGGCGGATGAATACGACAGCGCCTTCTTCGACAAGCGCTCCAAGTTCGTCCATTACGGCCCGCGCACCGCCATCCTCAACAACCTGGAATTCGATCACGCCGACATCTTTCCGGATCTGCCGGCCATCGAGCGTCAGTTCCACCACCTCGTGCGCACCATCCCGAGCGAAGGCCTGGTCATTCACCCGACCACCGAGCCCGCCCTTGAGCGCGTGATTCAAATGGGCTGCTGGACGCCGGTGCAAACCACGGGCGAGGGCGGCCAATGGCAAGCGAACCTGCTCAGCGAAGACGGTTCAAAATTTGAAGTGCTGTTTGAAGGTGCGGTCCAGGGCGTCGTTGACTGGGGCATGACCGGCCAGCACAACGTGGCGAATGCCTTGGCGACCCTCGCCGCCGCCCGCCACGTGGGCGTTGTGCCGCAGCAGGGCGTCGACGCGTTGAGTGCGTTCAAGAGCGTGAAGCGGCGCATGGAAAAGGTCGCGGAAGTACGCGGCATCACGATTTATGACGACTTCGCTCACCACCCGACCGCCATCGCCACCACGCTGGACGGTCTGCGCAAAAAGGTCGGCGATGCGCCGATCATTGCCATCGTCGAGCCGCGTTCCAACTCCATGAAGCTCGGCGCCCACCGCGACGGTCTGCCGGAAAGCGTCGTCCAGGCCGATCAGGTGGTCTGGTATGCGCCGGCCAATCTGGGTTGGGATCTGGCGGCAACCGCTGCGCAGTGCACCATTCCATCGTTGGTGTGCGACAGCCTCGACGGCATCATCGACCTTGTGAAAAGTCAGGCCCAGCCCGGCACCCACGTGGTCATCATGAGCAACGGCGGCTTCGGCGGCCTGCACGGCAAACTCGCGGAGGCCTTGCAATGAGCGGCCCTGAACGCATTACCCTGGCAATGACCGGCGCGTCCGGCGCGCAATACGGTCTGCGCCTGCTGGACTGTCTGGTGCGCGAAGACCGCGAAGTGCATTTCCTCATCTCCAAGGCTGCGCAGTTGGTCATGGCCACAGAGACCGACGTCAACCTGCCGCCCAAACCGCAGATGATGCAGGCCTTCCTTAACGAATACACCGGCGCGACGGCGGGCCAGATTCGGGTGTACGGCAAGGAAGACTGGATGTCGCCGGTGGCGTCCGGTTCCGGTTCGCCGAGCGCAATGGTGGTGGTGCCGTGTTCGACCGGCACCTTGTCGGCAATCGCCACGGGCGCCTGCAACAACCTCATCGAGCGTGCGGCAGACGTGACGTTGAAGGAGCGCCGGCAGTTGATTCTGGTGCCCCGCGAGGCGCCGTTTTCCAGCATCCATCTGGAGAACATGCTCAAGCTGTCGAACATGGGCGCGGTGATTCTGCCGGCGTCGCCCGGTTTCTATCACCAGCCGCAGACGATCGACGATCTGGTGGATTTCGTCGTGGCGCGGATTCTTAACCTGCTCAACGTCCCGCAGGACATGCTGCCGCGTTGGGGCGAGCATCATTTTGGCGCCGATGAATAAGCTCGTCGTCATTGCTCTGGGCCTGTTGCTGACAACGGGCTGCTCGACCGTGCGCACCCTCGACGCCAATCAGCCGGGCGCGCCAGTTGTGTACGCCGGGACTCGGCTGGATCTGTACGCGATACAAGGCGGCTGCTGCGAGAAGGATCGCTTCGGCACCGAGGCGCCGAAATACCCGATGCTCGACCTGCCCGGCAGCGCGCTGCTCGACACGCTGCTGCTGCCGTTGTCGATTCTGACGGCGCTGGGTGTGGGGTTTCAGGCTACAGGCGGAATGTAATGCGATCCCTGTAGGAGTGAGCTCGCGATTGCGACATGACTGGCCCTGTGAGGGTGACTGTCAGAACGCATTCGCGAGCAAGCTCACTCCCACAGTGTGGCGCGGTGTCGGGGCCGAACGCATTCCATGTAGGAGTGAGCTTGCTCGCGATGCGACATGACTGACCCTGTAAGGGTGACTGTCAGAACGCATTCGCGAGCAAGCTCACTCCTACACAGTTTTTGCTGTCAGCTTGAGCAGCGCTCAGTCACTTCCCCAACCGCCGCAAATCATCCGACTCAACCACCCGCACGCCGTCCTGCTCTTCCAGCGCCAGGCGCCATAGCGCGCGGGCGAGGTTGCAGGCTTCGATGCCGCCGTATTTGCCGGGAATCAGCTTGGCAATCGGCCCGGCCAACTGCTCCATCAGACGCTGATCCTGCCGCTCGCCAATCAACAACGACGGCTGGACGATGGTCAGTTGCGGCCAGCCCTGAAGCTTCAGCGCTTCCTCCATCTCGCCTTTCACGCGGCTGTAAAAGATGCTCGATTGCGGGTCTGCGTTCACTGCGCTGATCACCAGCAAATGACGCGCCCCCAACTCACGGGCACGTTTGCCGAACGCCACGACCAGCTCGAAGTCCACGGCCCGGAACGCTTCTTGGGAACCGGCCTGCTTGATCGTGGTGCCCAGGCAGCAGAAAGCGATATCGACGGGGCCTTCCAGCGCAGGCAGCAGGTTTTGAAGATCGCCGACCGGGTTTTCCAGCCGTGGATGTTCAGCCAGAGGACGACGGCTGGGGGCGAGAACGCGGGTGACAGTGGGTTCGTTAAGCAGGCGGTCGAGCAAGTGCTCGCCAGTCAATCCGGTAGCTCCGGCAAGCAAAATGTGCTGAGGCGTCAAGTACATGATCTTTCTCCCTTGATACGCCACAAGCATAGGCGCTGTACCGGAACAGACTGCGCGCGAAGCGGGAGGGTTTCACAAAAACACATGAAATGTTCATGCACCCTGGTGATCAGGCCTGCCTCAATCCGTAGGAGCCGGCTTGCTGGCGAACCCGATCGAGCATTCAACCTTGCAGCGCCTGAACGAATGCGTTTGCCAGAAAGCCGGCTCCCAGAGGTTCCGCGTCAACGGCGGCACTCAGCGCCGCACCGTATTCAATGCTCGCTCCGCCTGACTCTTGCGCAGCTGCCGCCAATGGTTGACCACGCCTTTAGGCGCCCACATCTGCGGCTCGGAGGCTTCGAAGCTTTCGTCCGTCTCGCGCTGGGCGACGATGTCTTTCGCCTCATTGAACGCTTGCACCAGATCATCGGTTTCCACCAGCGCCTTGCCGAACAGCGCCTCGCCGAAGTAGGTGAAATCAGCCTCTTCAGAACAGCCAAAAGACACCCGGTCCTCACGCGAAGCCGTAATCACCATCGTCCGCTCGTCCTTGATCGCCGGGATGAAACCGCCCGAATAGCACGCGGAAATCACCACCACCTTGTCGCGATTTTTCAGCGGTGCGAGCACACCAGCCATCTCGTTGGCGGGCAGGTCGGACAGCTCCAGACGCGGCTGATCCAGCACCAACTCGTGTTCATGGGTGCCGTGGCTGGTGAGATAAATAAAGATCAAATCTTCCGGACCGCTGCGCTTGGCCAGCGTCTGCACGGCGCGGCTGATGGTCTCGCGGGTTGCCAGCGGCCGATCGGCCATGTGGTCGCGATGGTTGACCAGCGTGATCTGCCCGAACGCACCGAAGCGCGTCGCGAGCAGCTTGTTGACGTAATCGGCCTCGCGCAGGAAAACGCTCTGCTTGCCATCGCCACCCACGACGAGGCTGTACAGCTCGATGGCCGGCGTGGAGGCGGGCACGGCGGCGAGCGCTTTCTCGACCAGGGCGCCCTGGGCGAGCAAGCCCATTTCCAGCGGGTCCGGCAGCAGCTTGCCGGCCGCGTCGCGCACGCGCTGGCCGTTGGACCAAGTGCCGCTCTGGACTTCGCCGTCCGCCGTGGTCAGCACGCCGCTGCCGTGATAGTTGTCGTTCTCGAACTGGCCGATGTACACGCTGCCGTCCGGGAGCTTCAGGCTACCTGAGCCTGCGAAGCGCCAGTTCTTGAAGTCCCCTTGATAGCGCGTGCCGTCGGAGCCAATCAGCTCGCCTTTGCCGGTAAACGCACCATCCTTGAACTGCCCCGACCAGACATCGCCATCGGCGTTTTCATAGCGACCGCGACCATTGAGCTGGTTGTTATGGAAGCCACCGACGTACTGATCGCCGTCGGCGCTGTTGAAATTGCCCGTGCCTTCAAGCTGGCCGTCAACGAACTTGCCGCTGAACTGGTTGCCCGCCGAATCGTTGCGCTGGCCTTCGCCGTTGGGTTTGCCGTGGGCGAACTGGCCTTGATATTGGCTGCCGTCGTCCAGTTCCAGATGCCCGGCGCCGTCATACAGATCGGCCTTGAACTCGCCGCGATAACTCATGCCGTGCTCTTTCAGCGTGCCTTCGCCGTCGCGCCGCCCCAGCTTGTAGCCGCCGACGTAACTGCCGGCGCTGGTGGTCAGCGAGCCCTGGCCATGGAAAAGCCCGTCCTGAAAGCCGCCGCGGTACACGTCACCGTTGCTGGCGTGCCATTCGCCCTGGCCGTTCCATTGCCCACTCTTGAATTCCCCGGTGTACCAGCTGCCATTGGGGTAATCGATACGGCCTTTGCCCTGCAGCACGCCATTGATCACGTCGCCGCGATAGCGTCCACCGTCGGGCAGGCGAGCGTCCGGGGGCAGCAGCGATTCGCCGTCGCCGCAAGCGGTAAGAAGGAAGGTCAGGGCCAAAGGAGCAAACGCGCGCATGGTAAATCCCGAAAATAAGATGTTTCGGCGTGATCTGATCGCGTACGTGTATCGAGTCGCTCACACAGCCGCAGCGAGTATGCCGCAGCGAGGAACGCTCATGAAACAGTCTGTTACGACTGTTTCATGTTTCGGGAGGGTTAACGGAGGTGCGGCGGGGGTTACACGAAGCACAGCGAAAGCGGTTCAGCAACGAACGCAGGCTTGTCCAGGCCTTCGATTTCAAGCGTTGCAGTGGCTTTGAGCAGCCATTGGCCGGGCTTCTTTTCGGTCACTTCAGCCAGCGTGACTTTTAGACGAACGCGCGAATTCACTTTCACCGGCTGAATGAATCGCACGCTGTCCAGGCCATAGTTGATCGCCATCTGCATGCCTTCGGGCACGACCATCAAAGACTCCATCAGCTTGGGCATCAGCGACAGCGACAGAAAGCCATGGGCGATGGTCGATCCGAACGGGGTTTGCGCGGCTTTGACCGGGTCGACGTGGATGAACTGAAAGTCGCCGGTGGCCTCGGCGAACAGATTGATGCGCGCCTGATCAATGGTCAGCCACTCGGAGCATCCCAGGTCCTTGCCTTCATAGCGTTTGAGTTCTGCAACGGGTACGTTGGGCATCGCTACTCTCCTTGCCGGTTATTGTTTTCGCGCGGGATCTTCACGGGCAGGCCCCCTGACACACCGCGCTCACAGGTTTGCTGCCGCTTCGCGTCAGATCGCGAGCAAGCTCACTCCTACAGTTTGAACCGCAGTCGACGAGGTGGCGTCGGCGCTGTTATTGCTTGGCATTGCAGATCAGCACGCCGCACTGCGTGGGTCAATGTGCCCTCAACTGGCGAATACCACCCCATAGGCAGCGCGGGTGGCGTGTCTATAATGTCGCCGCGAATCTGCTGGAGTTTTCTATGTTGCTAAGAGGCCTGACCTGGCTGGTGCTGTTCCAACTGATCGGAACCGCGCTCAATCACCTGTTTCTGTCGATCCTGCCCGGCCCGATCATCGGGCTCGTGCTGTTGATGATCTACCTGATGACCCGGGGCGAAGTCAGCGAACCCATCAGCCTGGCCGCCAGCAGTCTGCTGCGCTACCTGCCGTTGCTGCTGGTGCCGCCCGCCGTGGGTGTGATGGTGTATGCCGACCAGATCGCCGAAGACTTCTGGGCAATCGTCGGCTCGCTGGTGATTTCCCTGATGGTCTCGCTGACCTTCGCCGGCTGGCTGATGCAGAAACTCATCGACCGTCAGGCCAGTCGCCGGGAGCCATCATGAGTCTGGACTGGCACGGCGCCTGGATGTCCGTGATCCATCACCCCTTGTTTGGCATCGCCATTACCTTGGGCGCTTATCAACTGGTGCTCGCAGGCTACGAGAAAACCCGTTGGGTGTTTTTGCAACCAGTGCTCATTTCGATGCTGGTGGTGATTGGCGTCTTGGTGAGCTGCGGACTGTCCTACGTCGAGTACCGCAAAAGCACCGAAATCCTCAGCATTCTGCTCGGCCCCGCCACGGTTGCGTTGGCCGTGCCGCTTTATTTGAATCTGCGGCGCATCCGGCAACTGTTCTGGCCGGTATTGACTACGCTGGTGGTGGGCGGCGTGCTGGCCACCGGGCTGTGCGTCGCGCTGGGCTGGATGCTTGGAGCTAATCACATGATCCTGATGACCATGGCGCCCAAGTCTGTGACCTCGCCGATCGCCATGCTGGTTGCCGAGCAGATTGGTGGCGTGGCGGCGCTGGCGGCGGTGTTTGTGTTGATAACCGGCGTGATCGGCGGCATATTCGGCCCCGGCTTGCTGACCCTGGCGCGGGTAAATAGCCCGGAAGCCCGAGGCATGGCCCTTGGGCTGACGGCTCACGCGGTGGGTACGTCGGCGGCCCTGCAGGAAAGTGAGGAATGCGGCGCCTTCGCGGCGCTGGCAATGAGTTTGATGGGTGTCGCCACGGCCTTGTTCCTGCCGTTGGCGGTGTCTCTGGTTGCTTGAGGATGGGTTTATGTCGTTGCCGTTGTTTCCACTGCCACTGTTTCCACTGAACGCCGTGCTGTTCCCGGGGTGCGTGCTCGATCTGCAGCTCTTCGAGGCGCGCTACCTCGACATGATTAGCCGCTGCATGAAGCAGGGCGAAGGCTTTGGCGTGGTCTGCATCACTGAAGGCAGTGAGACGGGCGACGTGCCGGACGGTTTCTCGATGATTGGCTGCGAAGCGCGGGTCACCGATTTCCAGAAGCAGGACAACGGCCTGCTCGGCATTCGGGTTGTGGGCGCCCGACGCTTTCGGGTGAAGGACTACAGCACCCAGCGCGACAACCTGCTGGTCGGCGAGGTCGAGTGGCTGGACGACCCTCAGGAGCAACCGCTGCAAGAAGAAGACGACGACCTGGTCGCGTTACTCGCCGCGCTGGCCGAACACCCGATGGTCGCCGCCTTGAACATGGGCCTCACCGCCAGCGGTCAGCACTCGCTGGCCAATCAACTGGCCTACCTGTTGCCGTTCGCGGAAGAAGACAAAGTCGAGCTTCTGGAGATCGAAGACGCCGAGGAACGGCTCGACGCGATTCAGGACCTGCTCGACGAGATGCAGGGCGACATGCAGGACTGACGGAGCGGCCCACGTCGCTGTCTCAGTCCAGCGACGTGCAACGGTTGTCCTGCGGGCCGCGTTTCAACGCCTGTCACTTCAGTACTGATAACGGATCAAACCGTGCGGGAACGAGTGCAGCCCGAACCCGCCAAACAGCGCCACCATCGCCGGCAGCACCAGCCACCACACCTTGATCGGCAGCGCCTCCAGCGGCTTTTTGTTCTGCACGAACGCCAGACTCGCGGCACAGGTGAAAAACGCCAGCAGCATCCCGGCAGTGACATCCGTCGGCCAATGCACGCCCAGGTACACCCGCGACATGGCGATCGCCAGCGCCGGAATCCCGCCCAGCAGTAGCCAGGTCAGACGCAGCCGCACCGGCTGACCGCGCCCGGCAAGCACCGCCAGCGACATGAACAGCGCAAACGAGGCCGAGGCATGCCCGCTCGGCATGCTGTAAGTCCCGAGGGCCTCCGTCAGTACCTCAGGGCGTGCCCGTGCGAAGGTGTATTTCATGCTCTGATTGATCAGCGCCGCGCCAAGGGTGGTGCCGATCACGAAGATCGCATGGCGCCATTTTCGCGTGACGATCAGCAGGACGGCCAGCAGGGCCGCGGCGCAGAACTGCGTGCGGAAATCCCCCAGGCCCGTGATCATCACTACGAAGTTCTCGGCCGCAGCGCTTCGGCTGGCCTGTACTACGGTCATGATGCCCTGATCGAAATCGGCCAGGTACGGCCATCCCAAAAACACACTGCCCAGCAGGATGAAACACGTCAGGGCGATAACCTTGGTCGCGTAGGGCTTCTGCCGCAGGCTGCTCTGGATGCTGATGCCCAGCAGAATCGCCAGCCCGCCGCCTACCACGGCGGCCTGAGGCCAGAAATTTTCCGGCAGCGGCAGGCGGATGGCAGCACCGGTCGCCCAGCCCGGCAGAATGTAGGCCACCGACCAGCCGGCGGCTGCAATCAGGCTGACACCGGCAAAGCGCACGAACGGCATGTCGCACATCCCGGCCACCATCGGCAGCATCGGGCGCAGCGGACCGATGAAGCGCCCGACCAACAGGCTGGCGATGCCGTAGCGCTGAAAGTAGGTCTCGGCGCCGCCGATCCACTCCGGGTGATTGCGCAGGCCGGGCAATTGACGAATCCTCTGATGGAAGCGCCGGCCGAGGAAGTACGACACCAGGTCGCCCAGTATCCCGCCCAGAAAACCCAGCAGCAGCGCTTCGCTCAACGGCAGCACGCCGCTGCCGGCCAGTGCAGCGATCGCGAACAGCACAACCGTGCCGGGTACGACAATGCCGGCGATGGCGAGGCACTCGATGAACGCGACGATAAAAATCGCCGCGCCGAGCCAGGAAGGGTTGGCGCTTAGCCAGGAAGTGATGCTGTCGAGCCACGCGCCCATGGGTTCAGTTTCCTTGCTCGATGAAAATATAGTCGCGGCCTTCGACTTGCCCGCGTCTGAGAGGGTTCCGTGTGCAGAAGCGGGCATAGGTGGCATCAACAAACCGGTACATCAGGTGCTCGTCGCGACCGGTGGGAATACCCAGGCGCGTCGTTTGAATAATTCGCGGCGGGCGCTGACCCACGTCCTCGACGAAGAGTTGCTCTTCATCGAAGCGCCTGGCGTCCCACACCGGCACTTTCAGGCCCAGCGCCTTGCACAGCAACGTCTGCCCGGCACACAGCCGCTCTGGCGTGCGTACGTTTCCGCTGGCGTCGGGATTGTTCAGCAGCATGCGGGCGAGGGCGTTCTCATCGGAGACTGCGTCGACCCAGGGGTAAGCCGATTTAATCAACACGGCATTGCCCGGACCTTCCGCACTGAAGTTAAGCGAATCACCGCCACGGGCGTAATACATATAAATGTGCCCGCCTTCCAGAAACAAAGCCTTACGTTTTTCCGTATAACCGAGGGACGCATGACTGCCTTTCTCGGCGACGTAATACGCCTCCGTCTCAATAATCCGAGCCGACAACCACAACCCGTCGACCTTGTGACGAATGACCTTGCCGAGCAACTCCCGGGCAAGCGTCTGCGCGTCGCGGTTAAAAAAACTGTCCGGCAGGGCGCGAGGTGATTGGTCAGGCATAAACAAAGGCAGTCAGAGAATGGACCGCGATCATATCAACATCGGCCTTAATTGGAGCTGAATGGGTGAGGGTGGGCGCGAAGCCGGGGACAGATTAATTTACGGTGAAGCGTTGTAAATAAATCAGTCCCCTACCAATGTCAGCGCTCACACGGACGCCTTCCCGGCTAAAGCCGGTCCCACTAAAGCACCGTGCTCCCATAGTGGGACCGGCTTCAGCCGGGAAGCTCTCGATCTGCCTAAACGCGCTTTTGATTTTGATCTCCGTACACAAAGCGTCCACACACCGCCAAACGCGACTTGGGTGCAGGCTGAACGCAGGTCTCGCGGAGTGGGCCAAGCCGCATGGATGCGGCGAGAGCGCCGTCAGGACATGGATGTCCGTTCGGCGCGGGCCCACGGAGCGAGACCGGAGTGAAGGAACCCCGAGGCACGAGGGGCCAAACCAGGAGCAAAGCGTTTTTGGTTACTTTTGGCTGGGCCGGCAATCCGGGCGCTCTTGCCAAAAGTGACCCGCCGTAAGGGCGGAACCATAATTCGTGACGCTGGAGATAACGGATATACCCTCGGTTGCACTACCGCCGCTCCGCCTTGAGAACAACAAAACGGCCTTATTCCGACCATCCGCCTGTCGCCGCTGTCGTTCAGCACGCCCGACAGCTATAATCCGCCGCTTTCCCATTTGCCAAGACCCCCGAGACCAATGACTGAGTCCGTTCTTGACTACATGACCCGCCTGGGTCGCGCCGCCCGCGAAGCCTCCCGCGTGATCGGTCGTGCCAGCACCGCACAGAAGAACCGCGCCCTCGCAGCCACCGCTGCCGCGCTGGACGCTTCCCGTGCCGAGCTGACCGCCGCCAACGAACAAGACCTCGCTGCCGGCCGCGCCAATGGACTCGAACCCGCTCTGCTCGAACGCCTCTCCCTGACCCCGGCCCGCATCGACAGCATGATCGCCGGCCTGCGCCAGGTCGCCAGCCTGCCAGACCCCATCGGCACCCTGCGCGACATGAACTTCCAGCCCTCCGGCATACAAGTCGGCAAAATGCGCGTGCCACTGGGCGTCGTCGGCATCATCTACGAATCGCGCCCCAACGTAACCATCGACGCCGCCAGCCTCTGCCTCAAATCCGGTAACGCCACCATCCTGCGTGGCGGCTCCGAAGCAATTAATTCCAACCGCGCCATCGCCGCCTGCATCCAGCGCGGCCTCGATGACGCAGGTTTGCCGGCCGCCGTCGTACAAGTCGTCGAAACCACCGACCGTGCCGCCGTTGGCTCGCTGATCACCATGCCGGAGTACGTAGACGTCATCGTCCCGCGTGGAGGCAAAGGTTTGATCGAACGCGTCAGCCGCGACGCCAAAGTCCCGGTCATCAAACACCTGGACGGCATCTGCCACGTCTACGTCAGCGCCCATGCCGACCTGGCCGCGGCCCAGCACATCAGCTTCAACGCCAAGACCTACCGGTATGGCATCTGCGGCGCGATGGAAACCCTGTTGGTCGATCAAACCGTCGCCGCAGAGTTTCTGCCGCCCATGGCCGCCCGGTTCCGTGAGAAAGGCGTCGAACTGCGTGGCTGCGAGCGCACCCGCGACCTGATCGACGTCTTGCCCGCGACCGAAGAAGACTGGCACACCGAGTACCTTGCGCCGATTCTGTCGATCCGCATCGTGAGCGGTCTGGATCAGGCCATCGAACACATCAATCACTACGGCTCGCATCACAGCGATGCCATCATCTCCGACTCGCAAGCCCAGACTCGCCGCTTCATGGCTGAAGTCGACTCGAGCTCGGTGATGGTCAACGCGCCCACCTGTTTTGCCGATGGGTTCGAATACGGCCTGGGTGCGGAAATCGGCATTTCGACCGACAAGATTCACGCGCGTGGTCCCGTGGGGCTCGAAGGCCTGACCTGCGAGAAATACATCGTCGTCGGCGATGGCACACAATTGCGCGGGCAGGGGCCGGTCTGACTTGGCCGACGTCGGTCAGGCTTCAGTGAGCGGCGCCCAGGCAGTGGCCGATCCGATTGTTGTTCCGCTGAACACTGCACGGGTGCCCCAGCGCATCGGCATACTCGGCGGCACGTTCGACCCGGTGCACATTGGCCACTTGCGTGGCGCACTGGAAGTAGCCGAGCTGCTGAAACTTGATGAGCTGCGTTTGACGCCCAGCGCCCGACCGCCTCATCGCGACACGCCAAGTGTCTCGGCGCAGGACCGTCTGGCGATGGTCCAGTGCGCGGTTGCCGGTGTGCCACCGCTGACGGTGGATGATCGTGAGTTGCTGCGCGACAAGCCGTCGTACACGATCGACACGCTGGAATCGATGCGCGCTGAACTGGCCGCCGATGATCAGCTATTTTTATTGCTGGGTTGGGACGCCTTTTGCGGGCTGCCTTCCTGGCATCGGTGGGAAGAGTTGCTGGAGCACTGCCATATCGTGGTGTTGCAACGCCCGGACGCCGACAGCGAGTCCCCGGATGCGATGCGAAATCTGCTCGCGGGACGTGCCGTCAGTGATCCAAAGGCCCTCAAGGGGCCCGGCGGAAAGATTACGTTCGTCTGGCAGACGCCGCTTTCGGTGTCTGCCACCCAGATCCGTCAACTGCTGGCCAGCGGTAAGTCGGTACGTTTTCTGGTGCCAGACGCGGTACTGGCCTATATCGATACGCACGGGCTTTACCGTGCGTCGAACTGAAGGTGTGTTGCTACGCAGCCAAGTGCGCGAAGAAACGCCCAAACATACGAGTTGAAAGAGTTTTTTATGACTGACAAACGCGCTGTAAATCCAATCATCGAAGTGATCCGGGCTGCCCTGGAAGACGTCAAGGCCCAGGATATCCAGGTGCTGGACGTCCGTGACAAGCAGAGCATCACGGACTACATGGTCATCGCGACCGGTACCTCCAACCGCCAGATCAACGCGATGCTCGACAAGGTCCGCGAAGAAGTCAAAAAGCAGGGCCTCAAGCCGCTGGGCGAAGAAGGCAAGGGCGACAGCGACTGGGTGCTGCTGGACCTGGACATCGCCATTGTCCACATGATGACTGCCTCCGCTCGCCAGTTTTACGACCTTGAGCGTCTGTGGGCCGGTGCTGAACAGAGCCGTTCGGCCAGCGCTGCACACCACAGCCCGGAAAACGCTCACGAGCATTTCGACAAGCTGAACAAAGACCAGGCCTAAGGCTTCGTTGTGCGTCTGCGTCTGATCGCCGTCGGTTCCCGCATGCCCAAGTGGGTGGAAGAGGGTTGGCATGAGTATGCCAAGCGTCTGCCATCCGAGCTGGCGCTGGAGCTGGTGGAAATTCCGCTCAACACCCGTGGCAAGAACGCCGACGTGGCACGCCTCATCCGTCAGGAAGGCGAGGCCATGCTGGCGAAGGTGCAGCCGGGTGAGCGGATCGTCACGCTTGAAGTGCATGGCAAGCCATGGAGCACCGAGCAACTGGCGGGCGAGCTTGATCGCTGGCGTCTGGATTCGCGCACGGTCAACCTGATGGTCGGCGGCCCGGAAGGGCTGGCGCCGGAAGTCTGTGCCCGGGCCGAGCAGCGTTGGTCATTGTCGCCGCTGACGTTGCCGCACCCGCTGGTGCGCATTCTCATCGGTGAGCAGATTTATCGTGCCTGGACCGTGCTGTCCGGTCACCCTTATCACAAGTAGCGCTGCTGCCTTCACTGTGAACCTGCCCTAAATGTCTCAGCCGATTCGCCTGAAAGACCACGAAAAGGACGCACGCCTGGTGCGCAGCCGAGTCGTGGTCGGTGCAGTCGCGGTCGTCGTGCTGATCTGCGTGCTGATCGCGCGGCTATATTTCCTGCAGGTCATCCAGTACGAGTACCACTCGACGCTGTCCGAGAACAATCGCGTTCACGTGCAGCCGATCCCGCCGAGTCGCGGGCTGATCTACGACCGTAACGGCGTGGTGATTGCCGACAACCGGCCCAGCTTCAGCCTGAGCATGACCCGTGAACGTTCCGGTGACTGGACGCAAGTGCTGGACACCATCGTTCAGGTGCTTGAGCTGACGCCGGATGACCGGATCATCTTCGAAAAGCGCATGAAGCAGGGGCGGCGGCCGTTCGAGCCGGTGCCCATTTTGTTTGAGCTGACCGAAGAGCAAATCGCCCGCATCGCCGTCAACCAGTTCCGTTTGCCGGGCGTTGAAGTGGTCGCGCAACTGGTTCGCCACTATCCGCAGGGCGAGCATTTCGCTCATTCGGTGGGTTACATGGGCCGGATCAACGAGAAAGAGCTGAAAAGCCTCGATCCGGTGAATTACAGCGGCACCCATCACATGGGCAAAACCGGCATCGAGCGCTTCTATGAGCCCGAGCTGCACGGTCAGGTCGGCTACGAAGAAGTCGAAACCAATGCCCGGGGCCGCGTCTTGCGCGTGCTGAAAAGAACCGATCCTGTGCCCGGCAAGGACATCGTCCTGAGCCTCGACATCCAGTTGCAGGAAGCCGCCGAAGCCGCGCTGGCAGGGCGTCGCGGTGCGGTGGTGGCGCTGGACCCAAGCACGGGAGAAGTGCTGGCGATGGTTAGCCAGCCGAGCTTCGACCCCAACCTGTTCGTCACTGGCATCAGCTTCAAGGCGTACTCCGAATTGCGCGATTCGGTTGACCGCCCGCTGTTCAACCGCATTCTGCGGGGCCTGTACCCACCGGGTTCGACCATCAAGCCGGCGGTGGCGATAGCCGGTCTCGATACCGGCGTGATCACGGCCAGCACCCGGGTGTTCGACCCCGGCTACTACATGCTGCCGAATTACGACCACAAATACCGCAACTGGAACCGCACCGGCGATGGCTGGGTGGATCTGGACACGGCGATCATGCGCTCCAACGACACCTACTTCTACGATCTGGCCCACAAGGTCGGGATCGATCGGCTGTCGGCGTACCTGAACAAGTTCGGCATCGGCCAGAAAGTCTCGCTGGACATGTTCGAAGAATCACCCGGCCTGATGCCCTCCCGTGACTGGAAGCGCGTCACCCGGCGGCAGGCGTGGTTCCCGGGCGAAACACTCATTCTGGGGATCGGCCAGGGATACATGCAGGCCACTCCGCTGCAGTTGGCCCAGGCTACCGCGCTGGTGGCGAACAAAGGCAAATGGAACCGTCCGCACCTGGCCAGGACCGTCGAAGGGCAGAAGCCGGTGGACAAGAACCCGATGCCGGACATCGTCCTGCGTGACCCGTCGGACTGGGCCAAGGTTAACCACGGCATGCAGCAAGTGATGCACGGCGCTCGCGGCACCGCGCGCAAGGCCGCGATCGGTGCCCAGTACCGCATCGCCGGCAAGAGCGGTACGGCCCAGGTCGTGGCCATTCGGCAGGGCGAGAAATACGACCGCTCGAAAGTCCAGGAACGCCACCGCGACCACGCCTTGTTCGTCGGCTTCGCGCCGGCCGACAGCCCGAAGATCGTCGTTGCGGTGATGATCGAAAACGGCGAGTCGGGGTCGGGTGTCGCCGCGCCGGTGGTCCGACAGGTCATGGACGCCTGGTTGCTTGATCCCCAGGGCCATCTGAAACCCGAATACGCCAGCAATGCACAGCCTCCGGAGAACGCGGCCCGTGAAGAGTAATTTCGACCGCATCCTGTCCAGCGAAGATGTGATGCGCCGTCGCGCCACGTTTCTGCAGAAGATCCACGTCGATGGCCCGCTGCTGATCCTGCTGCTGACGTTGGCGGCGGGCAGTCTGTTCGTGCTGTATTCGGCCAGCGGCAAGAGCTGGGACCTGCTGATCAAGCAAGCGACCTCCTTCGGCATCGGCCTGGTGTCGATGTTCGTCATCGCGCAACTCGAGCCCCGATTCATGGCGCGCTGGGTGCCCGCCGCCTACGTGATTGGCGTTTTGCTGCTGGTGGCGGTCGACGTCATGGGCCACAACGCCATGGGTGCGACGCGCTGGATCAACATTCCCGGGGTCATCCGTTTTCAGCCCTCTGAGTTCATGAAGATCATCATGCCGGCGACCATCGCCTGGTACCTGTCCAAGCGCACGCTGCCGCCGCACCTCAAGCACGTTGCGGTGAGTCTCGGCCTGATCGGCCTGCCGTTCATTCTGATCGTGCGTCAGCCCGACCTCGGCACCTCGCTGCTGATTCTGGCCTCCGGCACCTTCGTGCTGTTCATGGCCGGTCTGCGCTGGCGCTGGATCATCAGCGTGGTGGCGGCAGCGGTCCCGGTCGCAGTCGGCATGTGGTTCTTCTTCATGCACGACTACCAGAAGCAGCGGATCCTGACCTTCCTCGACCCGGAGAGCGATCCCCTCGGCACCGGCTGGAACATCATTCAGTCCAAGGCGGCGATCGGTTCGGGCGGCGTGTTCGGCAAAGGCTGGCTCATGGGCACCCAGTCGCACCTGGACTTCCTCCCTGAAAGCCACACCGACTTCATCATCGCGGTACTGGGCGAAGAATTCGGTCTGGTGGGGATTTGCGCCCTGCTGCTCATCTACCTGTTGCTGATCGGCCGCGGGCTGGTGATCACCGCCCAGGCGCAGACCCTCTACGGCAAGCTGCTCGCGGGCAGCCTGACCATGACCTTTTTTGTTTACGTTTTCGTCAATATCGGTATGGTCAGCGGTCTGCTGCCGGTTGTAGGCGTGCCGTTGCCCTTCATTAGCTACGGCGGAACTTCGCTGGTGACGCTGCTGTCAGCGTTTGGTGTTTTGATGTCGGTCCATACACATCGCAAGTGGATCGCTCAGGTTTGATTAAGGTGAAGAACTCAATGCAAGTAGTGCGTGGCTGGGCTGCTCGATATGCGCCGCTGGTCGGTCTGATGGGCATCTTCGGCTCAGTGCAGGAATCACTTGCCGGTGACTATGACGGCTCTCCTCAAGTCGCCCAGTTCGTCAGCGAAATGACCCGCGATTATGGTTTTGCGGGCGAGCAACTGATCGATGTGTTCCGTGATGTGCAGCGCAAGCAGGCGATCCTCGATGCCATTTCCAGGCCCGCCGAACGCGTCAAGCCGTGGAAAGACTATCGCCCGATGTTCCTCACCGACGCGCGCGTTGCCCGGGGCGTCGACTTCTGGCGTCAGCACGAGGCCTCCCTGGCGCGCGCCGAGAAAGAGTATGGCGTGCCGGCTCAGGTGATCGTTTCGATTATCGGCGTCGAGACGTTTTTCGGTCGCAACACCGGGAATTACCGGGTGATGGACGCATTGTCGACGCTGGCGTTCGACTATCCCCAGCGCGCCGACTTCTTCCGCAAGGAGCTGCGCGAGTTCCTGCTGCTGTCCCGCGAACAGCAGGTCGATCCGCTGACGCTCAAGGGCTCGTACGCCGGCGCAATGGGTTTGCCTCAGTTCATGCCGAGCAGTTTTCGCGCTTATGCAGTGGATTTCGACGGCGATGGCCACATCAATATCTGGAACGACCCGGACGACGCGATTGGCAGTGTTGCCAGCTACTTCAAGCGCCACGGCTGGGTGGCCGGCGAGCCGGTTGTCAGTCGCGCGGACGTGCGCGGTGACCGCGTCGACGAAGGCTTGAGCCCCGGCATTGATCCGGTGAAGAACGTTGGGGAGTTGCGAGCGTTGGGCTGGGCGAGTCATGATGCGCTGCGCGACGACATGCCTGTCACCGCGTTTCGCCTCGATGGCGACAAAGGCCCTGAGTACTGGATGGGTCTGAAGAATTTTTACGCAATCACGCGATACAACCGCAGCGTGATGTACGCCATGGCCGTGCATCAGCTGTCCGAAATGCTTGTTCAAGCCCGGGACATCAAGTAATGCGGTCAATGCCGATGCAACAACCATTGAAACTGATGGCCTTCACGGCGCTGACTTTGCTGATCGTCAGTTGCTCAACCAGCCGCCCGACGACAACGACGCAGCGCCAGCAGGGCAACGTCATCCGCTCGCAGCCGGGGCTGGACATCAACAGAGCGCACAAAGACGGCGCGCCCTGGTGGGACGTTGACGTTTCGCGCATCCCCGACGCCATTCCGACCCTGCATACCGGCCCGTACAAGGCCAACCCGTATACGGTGCTGGGCAAGACCTATTTCCCGCTCAGCGATTCCAGGACCTATTCCCAGACGGGAACGGCGTCGTGGTACGGCACCAAATTCCACGGCCAGAACACCGCCAACGGCGAAGTCTATGACCTGTATGGCATGAGCGCGGCGCACAAGACCCTGCCGCTGCCCAGCTATGTTCGCGTGACCAACCTGGACAACAACCGCACGGTGATCCTGCGGGTCAACGATCGCGGTCCGTTCTATTCCGACCGCATCATCGACTTGTCCTACGCGGCTGCGAAGAAGCTTGGCTATGCAGAGAACGGCACTGCGCGGGTAAAAGTCGAAGGCATCGACCCTTCGCAGTACTGGGCGCAGCGCGGCAAACCGGCACCACTGATGCTCGATCAGCCGCAGGTGGCGAGCAGCAATCCACCGCCTCAGCAGCCAGCGGCGCCGGTGATTACCGCGTCAGCCGGCACGATCGAGCAATGGACGCCGCCGCCGCAGCAACATGCCGCTCCGGTCACGCCCGTGCCAATCGACGCAAAAAAAAACGCTTCCGGACAAGCGTCTGGGCTGTTTCTCCAAGTGGGAGCCTTCGCCAACCCGGACGCTGCGGAACTCCTGAGGTCGAAATTGAGCGGGATGGTCCGCGCGCCGGTGTTCGTGAGTTCGATCGCACGCAATCAACAGACGCTCTATCGCGTGCGGATGGGACCGGTCGACACGCCGGGTGAAGCCCAGCAACTGCAGAACAGCGTAAGGTCGGCCAATCTCGGCTCGCCAAGCGTCGTCACGTCGGACCAGTAACGCTTCCATAGGCTTTATCAGCGATACCCGCCCCGGTAACGGAGGCGGTTTTCGCGGCCTGACCGACGACCTGCCAGCCGGGTTTGTCGTTGTCAGCAGCTTTTCACGGCACGTTCTGTAGAATGTGAGCCCGTTTGCCGGGGTAGCCCGGCACCCGCTTTGCCCGCAAGGGCATGTTTGCCCATTAGCATTTTCGAGAGACGGATGAACATCACCAGCTTTGCAAAACGCCTTTGCCTGCTAATCCCGCTATTCACCGCGCCTGCCGTGTTTGCGGCAGAACAGATGACGCCATCGCCACCGCAACTGGCTGCCAAGGCTTATGTGCTGATGGACGCCAACAGCGGAAACGTTCTGGTCGAAAACAATGGCGACCAGCGCCTGCCGCCGGCCAGTCTGACCAAGCTGATGACCGCCTACATCGCCACGCTGGAAATCCGTCGTGGCCAGATCGGCGAAAACGACCCTGTGACCGTCAGCGAAAACGCCTGGCGCACCGGCGGTTCGCGGATGTTCATCAAGGTGGGCAGCCAGGTCACCGTCAGCGACCTGCTGCACGGCATCATCATTCAGTCGGGTAACGACGCCAGCGTTGCGCTTTCCGAGCACATCGCCGGCAGCGAAGACGCCTTCGCCGACCTGATGAACAAGACCGCTGCCGACCTGGGCATGGTCAACAGCCACTTCATGAACCCGACCGGCCTGCCGAACCCTGATCACTACGCCACGGCCCATGACATGGCCCTGCTGGCGCGCGCGATCATCCATGAAGACCCGGCGCACTACGCGATCTACTCGCAGAAAGAGTTCTTCTGGAACGGCATCAAACAGCCAAACCGCAACCTGCTGCTGTGGCGTGACAAGACCGTCGACGGTCTGAAAACCGGTCACACCGAAGAAGCCGGCTACTGCATGGTGTCTTCGGCCGTTCGTGATGGCATGCGTCTGATTGCTGTGGTCTTCGGTACCAACAGCGAGCAAGCTCGTGCTGCCGAAACCCAGAAGCTGCTGACCTACGGTTTCCGCTTCTTCGAAACCCAGACCTTCTATCAGAAGGGCACCGAGCTGGCTCAGGCCCCGGTCTGGAAAGGCACAGAGCGTCAAGTCAAAGCCGGTCTGGCTGAAGACCTGACCATGACCATGCCAAAAGGCGAGCTGAAGAAGCTGGCTGCCAGCATGACCATGAATCCACAGCTGGTTGCGCCGATCGCCAAAGGCGACGTCATCGGCAAGGTTGAAGTCAAACTGGACGACAAGGTCGTGCACAGCGCCAACCTGATCGCTCTGGACGCCGTCGACGAGGGTGGTATCTTCCGCCGCCTGTGGGATAGCATCCGCTTGTTCTTCTACGGTCTGTTCAACTGATCAACGATTGATCAAAGCTGACCGTTGCTCCGTACGCCCCCGTCGCTGACCGCGCCGGGGGCCTGTCCGTTTTCCGGCTTACGAGGCCGTTACTGCCATGACAGATACCGAAGTAAAAGCACCAAAAATCGAATTTCCCTGCGCCGACTATCCCATCAAGATCATCGGCGACACGGGTGTGGGCTTCAAAGACAGAGTCATCGAGATTCTCGAGAAGCACGCCACCGTCGACATGAAGACTCTGGCCGAGCGCCAGAGCAGCAACGGCAAGTACACCACCGTTCAGCTGCACATCATCGCCACCGGTCAAGACCAGCTTTACGACATCAACAGCGAATTGCGGGCCACCGGCTTCGTGCACATGGTGCTGTGATGGGTGCGGTTCTGGGCTTTCGTGAACTCGGTCTGACCGACTACGAGCCCACCTGGCAAGCCATGAAACGCTTCACCGACGGTCGCGACCGCGACACCGCCGACGAGGTCTGGCTTGTGCAGCATCCGCCCGTGTTCACCCAGGGTCAGTCCGGCAAACCCGAGCATTTGTTGCTGCCGGGGGATATCCCGGTGGTACAGGTCGATCGCGGCGGCCAAGTGACTTATCATGGCCCCGGCCAACTGGTCGCTTATTTGCTGCTGGACGTGCGCCGTCTGGGCTTTGGCGTCCGCGAGCTGGTCACCCGGATCGAGCACAGCCTGATCGATCTGCTGGCCGGTTACGGTGTAAGCGCGGCAGCCAAGGCTGACGCACCGGGTGTTTACGTCGACGGCGCCAAGATCGCCTCACTGGGGCTGCGCATCCGCAACGGCTGTTCGTTTCACGGCCTTGCGTTGAACGTCGATATGGATCTGGACCCTTTTAAACGGATTAATCCCTGCGGGTATGCGGGGCTGGCGATGACCCAGCTGCGCGAACAGGCAGGTCCGATTGAATTTGCCGAGGTTAGTGCCCGGCTGCGTGCGCAGCTCGTCAACCACCTCGACTACGCTGAGCAGACGACCCTAACGGGCGGAATGGATTGATATGACTACTGCGTATGAGGCAGCTGACACTGTCTTGAATACAGAGAATGCCGTACAGACCCTGATCCCGACAGTAAGCGTGGCCACTCCTGAGCGTGTGGCTCGTCCGAAAGTGGAAGCCGGCGTGAAGCTGCGCGGCGCGGAAAAAGTCGCGCGCATCCCGGTGAAGATCATTCCGACGGTCGATCTGCCGAAGAAGCCAGACTGGATTCGCGTGCGCATCCCGGTCTCGCCGGAAGTCGACCGCATCAAAGCGCTGCTGCGCAAGCACAAGCTGCACAGTGTGTGCGAAGAGGCGTCTTGCCCGAACCTGGGCGAGTGCTTCTCCGGTGGCACCGCGACCTTCATGATCATGGGCGACATCTGCACCCGTCGCTGCCCGTTCTGCGACGTCGGTCATGGCCGTCCGAAAGCGCTGGACACCGATGAGCCGAAGAACCTCGCCGTTGCCATCGCTGACCTGAAACTCAAGTATGTCGTGATCACCTCCGTTGACCGCGACGACCTGCGCGACGGCGGTGCTCAGCACTTTGCCGACTGCATCCGCGAGATCCGCCTGCTGTCGCCAAATGTGCAGCTGGAGACCCTAGTCCCGGATTACCGTGGCCGCATGGACATCGCGCTGGAAATCACCGCCGCGACGCCGCCAGACGTCTTCAACCACAATCTGGAAACCGTGCCGCGCCTGTACAAGGCTGCGCGTCCGGGTTCGGATTACCAGTGGTCGCTGACCTTGCTCAAGCGTTTCAAGGAGATGGTCCCCCACGTGCCGACCAAATCCGGGCTGATGCTGGGCCTGGGCGAAACGGATGAAGAAGTCATCGAAGTCATGCAGCGCATGCGCGAGCACAACATCGACATGCTGACCCTGGGTCAGTACCTGCAACCGTCCCGTAACCACCTGCCGGTTCAGCGCTTCGTGCACCCGGACGTCTTCGACTGGTTCGCCGAAGAAGGCTACAAGATGGGCTTCAAGAACGTCGCCTCAGGCCCGCTGGTTCGCTCGTCGTATCACGCAGACGAACAAGCCAAGCTGGTCAAGTCGCTGCTCACGGCGGGTTGATCACAACGCTGTAGATGCGCAAAGCAAAACGGGCCGGATAGAAATATCCGGCCCGTTTTTTTTGCGTGACGTTCACGGCGGTGTGGCCAACATGCATCGCCATAACCGCACACGCATTCCGAGGAGCCGGCTTGCTGGCGAACCCGGTTGCCCCGACGAACTTATGTCGTCTGACCTACCGCGTTCGCCACCGTCGTAACCTCCGGCAGCTCCTACAGGTGGTGCGCTCGCCTGCGGATGCTGGCTGAACAGTTACGGCTTGCGCAGTTGCTCCAGCAATTCCTGGGTGGGATACCCGTCCGCCGGCCAGCCAAAGGATTGCTGTGCGCTGCGAATCGCCTTACGCGTGTTGGCGCCGATGATCCCGTCAGGGGCGCCTGCGTCGTACTGTCGGGCCGAAAGCAGCGTCTGCAACTCGATACGCTCGGTGCGGCTCAGCGGACGATCGCCACGTGGCCAGCTGCCCTGCACATAACCGCCGCCATTGAATCGCTCGGACAGCAAGCCGATCGCCATCGCATAGGACGACGAGTTGTTGTACTTCAGAATGGCGCGGAAGTTGTCCATCACCAGAAACGCCGGGCCTTTGTAGCCAGCGGGCAGCAGCAACGCCGCCTGCTGTTGCTGCAAATTGGCCGGGAGCGCAGAACCGTTCGGCAGCTTCAGCCCCAGCTGTTGCCATTCACCGATGGATTTGCGGGTTGAGGCGTCCGCCAGCGCGTAATCGAAACCCTGAGCCAGTTGCACTTCGAAGCCCCAGGGCTGGCCTTTCTGCCAGCCGGAGCTTTGCAGGTAATGGGCGGTGGAGGCGAGGGCATCGGTGGGGGAGTTCCAGATATCACGGCGACCGTCGCCGTCAAAATCCACCGCATGGGTGTTGTAGGTCGTCGGTATGAACTGAGTCTGACCCATGGCGCCGGCCCACGAGCCGAGCATGCTCGGCGCATCGATATCGCCGTGCTGAATGATCTGCAGGGCGGCGATCAACTGATCCTGGGCGAACTGTGGTCGGCGTCCCTCGTAGGCCAGCGTTGCCAGCGAGCGAATCACTGACTGAGTCCCCTGGAACTGGCCGAAGCTGCTTTCCATCCCCCATACGGCGACCAGTGCCTGGCGATCGACGCCATAACGCTGCTCGATGGCGCTCAGCGCGTCGGCGTACTGGTTGAGCAGAGCCTGCCCCTTGCGCACGCGTACCGCCGACATGGCGCCGTCCAGGTATTCCCACACCGGGCGGCTGAATTCAGGTTGGCTGCGATCGGCCTTGACCACGCTCATGTCCGGCGTGACGCCGGCAAACGCGTTATCGAACACCTCGGGGCGCACACCCGCGTTCAGCGCCAGAGCCCGGAACTGGCTCTGCCATTCGCTGAAACTCATTGCAGGCTGGATTTCAAAGTTGCCGTCGTCAGGCTGCGCAACAGCGCCTGAAGGCGTGGGCAAACTCTTGACGACTTGCGCCGCGGGTGTGGCCTGGAGCGGAGTGGCAACGGCAGCGGTAGGCTGCTCGGCACAGGCAACCAGCGCAAAGAGGCTGGAGGCGGCGATCAACTGGCGAAGGTGCCAGTGACGGGGAAAGCTTGGGGGCATTCTGGGGTCCACAGGGCTAAACCGGAAGGTGCAGACCTTAACATGCCGGCCCTGTTGGTGGGGCGTCAGTCAGTAACCTGAAGTTTTCAAGCCGCCATAACGGAAGAAGCCTCCCAGCTTTTAGACTGGAAGGCTTCGCGGCGGTAGCTGCCTTTGCCCTTGCCGGGTTGTTCCTGACGGCTGCGGAACAGTGGCTGGGCGATGATGGATTTGGCCTTGTTCGGCCGCTTTTTGGCTTTGCTCATGGCGTTCTCGCTCAAGTGGTGGGGTGCAGCAGCGGGGAATATTCTGCCAGTTCGGCGCCGCTGTCCAATTAACCTGAGCTATCGAAACGTTACAGATTATTCCGCCGGCAATGCCAGCCGTTGTCCCGCCATCAGCAGCGTCAGACGACTCAGACTGCTCCAGACCGAGCCTTGGGCCTGGCCTTTGATCTGCGCGTCGATGTGTTGGGCGTCCATCAACAGCTGGCCCCAGCGTCGCGCGGAGTGGCGTTGCAGGGCTTTGCTCATCAGCGGTTTGCGCTTGTCCCAGATGGGCGGGCGCGCCTGGCTGAAGGCTTTATCCAGCGGAATGCCCTGGCTGAATTGCAATGCCAGATTGGCCAGCACACGCAGTTCGCGGGAAAGCGCCCACAGAATGACCGGAGGCTCGACGCCTTCGCCGCGCAGGCCTTCGAGCATTCGCAGCGCATGGGCCGCCTCACCATTGAGGATGGCATCAGTCAGACCGAAAACATCGAAGCGCGCGCTGTCGGCCACCGCCGCCTGCACGGTCTCGACCGTGATCTGGCCTTCTTCGGCCATCAGCTTGAGCTTTTCGATTTCCTGCGCAGCGGCCAGCAAGTTGCCTTCCACCCGCGCGGCAATCAGCTCGATGGCATCTGGCGTTGCTGCGAGGCCGGCCTGTGAAAGGCGCTGACGAATCCATTGCGGCAGCTGGCTGGCGTCCACCGGCCAGATCTGCACGAACTGGGTCTGCGGGCCCTCGACCAGCGCCTTGCCCCATTTGGTCTTCTGTGCCGAGCCGTCGAGCTTGGGCAGGCTGATCAACAGCAGCGTGTCTTCAGCAGGGCGGCCGCAGTATTCCAGCAGTGCGGCGGCGCCTTTGTCACCCGGTTTGCCGGACGGCAGGCGCAATTCCAGCAGCCGGCGCTCGGCAAACAGCGACATGCTCGCGCCCGCCTGGAGCAGGGTGCCCCAGTCGAAGCTCGAATCGGCGCTGAACACCTGACGTTCGTCATAGCCTTGCTGACGCGCAGCCGCGCGGATGGCGTCGCACGCCTCCTGACATTGCAGCGGGTCATCGCCGCTGACGATGTAGACGGGCGCAAGGGTGCCTTGCAGGTGTTTGGAAAGCTGGGCGGGGGCGAGTTTCATGGGTCAGAAAAGATCGGGGCCGGCGAACCGGCCCCGATGCCGTCACTTGGACGGGATTTCGATAGGCGACTGCTGTGGCGTCTCGTCGCGAATGCGCTGAGCCGCGGCTTCGGCATCCGCCTGGGCGCGGGCAGCGGCGTCGGCTTTGGCCTGCATCTCGTCAAGGCGCTGAGGTGTCAGCTGCTGCAGACGTGCCAGCACTTTCTGCACGAGATCAGTGCGCATTTCCTTGCGGATCTGATCGGCTTCCTGGTCAGAACCGATCAGGTTGTTGCCGTCATGGACGAAGATCTTCTGCGACTGAACGGAGTCGTCGAGCAGCAGAACGTCTTTACTGCCGTGGATTTCGTACTTGAGCACGGTGGTCAGCTCGTATTCGGCGGAGCGCCCGGAACCTGCGTAGCTGGCGGTGCGTTGAGTCTCGTCTTCACGGGCGATGAACAGCTTGTACTGCGCACCGGTGTAGACGTGCACGCCACTGTTGGTCAGGGTCTGACGCAGCTGGGTGACAACGTCGCCGTAGGCGTTGCGCGCGCTCACGTCCAGTTCCTTGATCGACAGGGCGTTGGTGCCAGTGCCGCGCAGCTGGAAACCGCAGGCGCTCAGCAGAACCGCGAGTCCCATTACCAGCAGATTGCGTTTGATCATCTTGTTGCTCCCTTGAATCCGTTAGAACCCGGCATCCCGGGTTCTTGAAATTTATGCGGCGCCTGCCTGCAGGCGCCCGATGATTGCGTTAGCTGGCGACGATATTAACCAGTTTGCCCGGCACTACGATGACCTTGCGGATCGTCAGACCGTCGATGAAACGCAGGACGTTTTCGTTGATCCGTGCAGCTGCCTCGACTTCCTCGCGGGTGGCGCTGGCGGGCATCTCGATGTGGCCACGCAGTTTGCCATTGACCTGAATCACCAGCTGCAATGTGTCCTGCACCAGTGCCGAGTCATCGACCACAGGCCAGCCGGCGTCGATGATCGGGCCGGAGTGGCCGAGTGCAGCCCACAGTTCGTGGCTGATGTGCGGGGTGATCGGGGCCAGCAGCAGCGCGACCGTCTCCAGACCTTCCTGCAACAGCGCGCGGTCCTGAGCCGAAACCTGCGGTGCTTTTTCCAGCACGTTCATCAGCGTCATCACTTGTGCGATGGCGGTGTTGAATTTGTGATGCTGCCCGACGTCCTGACCGGCCTGCTTGATAGCCAGGTGAATCGAGCGGCGAATGGCCTTCTGGTCGTCGTTCAGAGCGGTTTTGTCGAGTGCGCCTGCAGCGCCCGCCGTCACGTGGGCCTGAGCCAGACGCCAGACGCGCTTGAGGAAGCGGTGCGAGCCTTCGACGCCCGAGTCAGACCATTCCAGGCTCATGTCAGGCGGCGAGGCGAACATCATGAACAGGCGGCAGGTGTCTGCGCCGTACTGGTCGATCATCGACTGAGGGTCGACGCCGTTGTTCTTCGATTTCGCCATCTTCTCGATGCCGCCGATTTCAACCGGCTGGCCATCGGCAATCAGTTTCGCGCCGATGATCTTGGCCTTGCTGTCCCGCTCGAACTCGACATCCGCCGGGTTGAACCAGGTTTTGCTGCCGTTGGCTTCCAGACGATAGAACGTCTCGGCCACGACCATGCCCTGGGTCAGCAGGTTCTTGAACGGCTCGTTGGAGCTGACCAGGCCTTCGTCGCGCATCAGCTTGTGGAAGAAGCGCGCGTACAGCAGGTGCAGGATCGCGTGTTCGATACCGCCGATGTACTGATCAACCGGCAGCCAGTGATTCGCGGCTTTCGGGTCGACCATGCCGCCTTCGTAGTGAGGCGAGGCATAGCGGGCGAAATACCACGAGGACTCGACGAAGGTGTCCATGGTGTCGGTTTCGCGCTTGGCCGGTGCGCCGCAGGTCGGGCAGCTGCATTCGTAGAACTCGGGCATGCGCGCCAGCGGTGAGCCCGCGCCGTCCGGTACCACGTCTTCAGGCAGCTTGACCGGCAGTTGATCTTCCGGGACAGGCACGTCGCCGCACGTGTCGCAGTGGATGATCGGGATCGGGCAGCCCCAGTAGCGCTGGCGGCTGATGCCCCAGTCGCGCAGACGGAACTGGGTGCGTGAGTTGCCCAGTTCTTTCTTGAGCAGCGCGGCTTCCATCGCATCGAAAGCACCCGCGAAATCCAGCCCGTCGAACTCGCCGGAGTTGATCAGTTGGCCGTGCTCGCCGTACGCGTCCTGCCAGGGCGCAGGGGTTTCATCGCCCGCGCTGGTGCGTACAACGGCTTTGATCGGCAGGCTGTACTTGGTGGCGAACTCGAAATCACGTTCGTCGTGTGCAGGAACGGCCATGACCGCGCCGTCGCCGTAATGCATCAGCACGTAGTTGGCGACCCACACCGGCAGCTTCTCGCCGGTCAGCGGGTGCTCGACGAACAGCGAGGTCGGCAGGCCTTTCTTTTCCTGGGTGGCGACGTCGGCTTCGGCCACGCTGCCGCTTTTGCATTCGTTGATGAACGCTTGCAGTTCGGGATTGTTCTGCGCAGCCAGGGTCGCCAGCGGGTGCTCGGCGGCAACGGCCACGTAGGTCGCACCCATCAGGGTGTCGGGGCGAGTGGTAAAGACTTTCAGGGTGCCGGCTTCGCCGATGGACGCCTGGTCGTACGGGAACTGCACTTCCATGCCACGGGATTTGCCGATCCAGTTGCGCTGCATGGTCTTGACCTGTTCAGGCCAGCCCGGCAACTCGTCGAGGCTCTCCAGCAGCTCATCCGCATAGGCGGTGATTTTGAAGTAGTACATCGGAATTTCGCGCTTTTCGATCACCGCGCCCGAACGCCAGCCGCGCCCGTCGATGACTTGCTCGTTGGCCAGAACGGTCTGGTCGACCGGGTCCCAGTTCACGGTGCCGTTCTTGCGGTAGATCACGCCCTTTTCGAACAGGCGAGTGAACAGCCATTGTTCCCAGCGGTAGTAATCCGGTTTGCAGGTGGTGATTTCGCGGGACCAGTCGATCGCCAGACCCAGGCTCTTGAGCTGGTTCTTCATGTAGGCGATGTTTTCGTAGGTCCACTTGGCGGGGGCGACGTTGTTCTTCATCGCGGCGTTTTCCGCCGGCATGCCGAACGCGTCCCAGCCCATCGGCTGCAGCACGTTTTTGCCTTGCATGCGCTGATAGCGGGCGATCACGTCGCCGATGGTGTAGTTGCGCACGTGACCCATGTGTAGCTTGCCGCTGGGGTAAGGGAACATCGACAGGCAGTAGAAGGTGTCCTTGCCTGGCTGTTCACTGACTTCAAAAGACTTTTGCTCGTCCCAGAAGGTCTGGGCGGCGGCTTCGATTTCGCGGGGCTGGTAGAGTTCGTGCATGGCTACTTTTGGCTGAAATGAGTGACCCTTGACCGCTTCTCGGCGTGACCGGATCAGGAGGCCTTCGCATGCCAGACGAGGCCGTCTGCATTGCGATGGATCCATGCCCGGTTGGGCGGAAGTGGATTTACAGGAAGCGCCGTAGCATACATGAGGCTACCAAGCCGAGGGAAACCCTGATTGCGTGCTCAAGACTCGGCATCTGCGGCATCCGCCGTTGGTCGCGGCATCGCGCCGGTTTTTGCAGTGGCGCTAAGCTCACTGACGGGGGTAAGTGTTTATCTTCAGTGAGGTGAGCGGATGGCAGAGCTGCAGCATGAAGTAGAGCAACCTGATGTGTATGACCGTCTGATCGATCGTCTGGGCCTGGCTCTGGACACAGCAAAAACAGCGGTGCGGCTTCGAAACGAATCCCCTGTCGAGCTTGAACTGCGTGGTTTGAGTCACGCCGAGTTTCAGTTGATCGAGGCTTATCTGGGCAGATCCGAAGTCGTTTTCAACGAGGATTCGCCGATCGTCACGAGGGGACGTTCCAGCACCTCACGGGAGCCTTCCGAGTCGATGCGAGCGCCGCATCCCCAAGCCAATGTCATCTGGCTCAAGGATCAGCGCCGAGCCAAGGTATCGGCAAAGTTGAGTCGCTACAGTTCCACCAAACATTTCAAGCGTTAACTTCTGCGGGGGCTGACCCCGGCCAATCGAGCATTGCTGCTTAGCGTCATTGCTTCTAGGCTTCGGGCATCTTTGGAGATGCCCGATGCCCTTTCGTTATTTCATCAAAAATCTGCTGCTGCCTCCGGGCCTTTTCCTGTTGTTACTCGTGCTGGCCTGGTGGTTGAGAAATCGCCGGCCGGTGTTGGCGCGGGTGCTGTTTGTGATCGGCGTTGGCGGCATGACGGCGATGAGTCTGCCGATCGTGGTGGAGTGGTCGGCGAGGGGCATCGAAAGTATCCCGCCGCTGCCGCAAAGCGAGTGGGCGACGTTGGCCCAGCGTGCCGATGCCATCGTAATTCTCGGTTCTGGCCGCGAACGCAATGACCCGAGCTGGGGCACTGATATTCCCACGGGCGTCGCGCTGGAGCGCATGAGGTATGCCGCGCGCTTGTCGAAAGCATCGGGTCTGCCGATCCTCACAACGGGCGGGCTGCATTACGGCGAGCCACCCAGCGAGGCGGCGATCATGGCTGACTCCCTGCGCGCCGATTTTGGTGTGAATGTCCGTTGGCAGGAAGGTGAAAGCCGCACGACCTGGGAGAACGCCAACATGACAGCCGCGATCTTGTTGCCCCAGGGCATCAAGCGTGTGGTCGTGGTGACCCAGGCCTGGCACATGCCGCGTTCGGTCTGGAGTTTCGAGAAGGCCGGGTTCAGCGTCGTTCCGGCGCCAGTGGGATTCCTGAGCGTAGACAACGCCCGCCCCTTCGGTGGCTGGACGCCGGAGGCGAGGGCGGTGTGGCAGAACGGGCAATTGATCAATGAAGCGGCGGGATTGGTGGGGTATCGGTTGTTTTATCGATGACCTGAGCAGCAGGCTTCGGGACCCGCTGTCAACGCGCGTACCCCCTGACACCGCGCGCGCTGTTAGTGGGACCGGCTTTAGCCGGGAAAGCGTCTGGTGTCACACCGCACATTTCATGGTGTTCATGATGGCCTCTTCCCGGCTGAAGCCGGTCCCACTAATAGACCGCATGCGTTCAGTCAGGCTGGAGCAACTCAATTGTGAGACTGCATGCATCCAGTCAGACCGGTGCTGCCCAATTGTAGGGTCGTATGCAGCAAGTGGGACTGGCTGCGGTTTTATAGTGGGACCGGCTTCAGCCGGGAAAGCGTCGGGTGTCACACCGCATATCTGATGGTGTTCAAAAGGGCCTCTTCCCGGCTGAAGCCGGTCCCACTAATAGTCCGCGTGCATCCAGTCAGGCCGATTCGACCCAATTGTGGATCGTGCGCAGTCAGCGCGATCTGCTGCGGTTTAAATTGTGGGACCGGCTTTAGCCGGGAAAGCGTCGGGTGTCACACCGCACATTTCATGGTGTTCATGCGGGCGTCTTCCCGGCTGACGCCGGTCCCGCTAATAGACCGCATGCGTCCAGTCAGGCCGATGCGACCCAATTGTGGATCGTGCGCAGTCAGCGCGATCTGCTGCGGTTTAAATTGTGGGACCGGCTTTAGCCGGGAAGGCGTCAGGTGTCACACCGCATATTTGATGGTGTTCATGCGGGCCTCTTCCCGGCTGAAGCCGGTCCCACTAATGGTCCGCGTGCATTCAGTAAGGTGGGTGCTGCTGAATGGTGGGACCCGACTAAGTCAGCGGGACTGGCTGCGATTTAATTGTGGGACCGGCTTTAGCCGGGAAATCGTCAGGTGTCACACCGCAAATGTGATGGTGTTCATGATGGCCTCTTCCCGGCTGAAGCCGGTCCCACTAATAGTCCGCGTGCATTCAGTCAGGCGGGTGCTGCTGAATGGTGGGACCTGACTAAGTCAGCGGGACTGGCTGCGATTTAATGGTGGGACCGGCTTTAGCCGGGAAGGCGTCGTGTGTCACACCGCAAATCTGATGGTCCCCAAACTGGCCTCTCCCCTAGGACGTCCTCATTTACCAGAAATCTCTCGATACCCAGTCGCTATAGGTAAAGCGGTTCACTGCTTTTACTGTTCGCGTTCACAGCGACGGAGAGCGGCGAAATGCATGGAAGCAAACATGAACGGTCTTTGCGTATCGGTCGATATTCCCAACAGGGAAACGTCTATCTCGTTACCTCTGTAGTAAAGGATCGCAGCCCTCTATTCAGTGATGTTCAGACCGGTCGCCTGGTGGTTAAGGAGATGAAACGTTTGCACGATTCAGGCGTCGTGCATTCATTGGCCTGGGTGGTCATGCCTGATCATCTGCATTGGCTTTTTGAACTCAAGTCAGGATCGCTACCTGCGCTCATGCAAGCGCTGAAGGGCAGAAGCTCATTCGCAGTGAACAAGGCACATGGTGCAAAGAAAATGACATGGCAGAAGGGTTATCACGATCATGGGGTCAGGTCCGATGAGGACCTCGTTGAAATGGCTCGCTATGTCATCAACAACCCAATCCGGGCAGGGTTAGTGATGCGCCCGGGAGACTATCCACTGTGGGACTGCGAATGGATGCTTGAGTGGGACGGCCTGTAGCTGTCCCACTAATAGTCCGCGTGCGTTCAGTCAGGCTGGTGCAGGCCAGTTGAAGGACCGAGCGCAGTCAGCGGGGTTGGATGCGGTTCAAAATGGTGGGACCGGCTTTAGCCGGGAAGGCGTCGAGTGTCACACCGCATATTTGATGGTGTTCATGCGGGCCTCTTCCCGGCTGAAGCCGGTCCCACTAGTGGTCGGCGTGCATTCAGTCAGGCTGGTGCAGGCCGACAGTGGGGCCGAGCGCAGTCAGCGGAGCTGGCTGCGCTCGAGGTATCACAATGCTTTCGCCATCCTGCCCGCAAAGAACGCCCAGCCGATCAGCAGCAGCGACAGCACGATCAGCGGCCACGAGCGCCAGTGCAGGTACGGCGTGAGGTTTTGCATTGGGGTGACTTCGCCGTACATCACGGCGCGCTCGAACTGCGGCACGGTGGTGGTGATTTCGCCGAACGGGTCGATCAGCGCGCTGACACCGTTGTTGGTGGCACGAATCATCCAGCGCCCGGCTTCCAGTGCGCGCATCTGCGCCATCTGCAAGTGCTGCAGCGGGCCGATCGAGGTGCCGAACCATGTGTCATTGCTCACCGTCAGCAGCAAATCGCTTTGCGCGGAAAGCCCTGCGGCGAACTCCGGATACACCACTTCATAACAAATGAACGGCGCGATCTCATAACCCTTCGCCTGCAACAGCGATTGTCCTGACGGCCCGCGCGCGAAATCGGACATCGGCAGGTTGAAAAAGGAAATCAGCCCACGCAACAGGTCCTGCAACGGCACGTACTCACCAAACGGCACCAGCTTCTGCTTCAGATAAGTGCCATCGCCTTCGCCTGTTACCGTGATGGCGTTGTAGTAACGGTATTCCCCGTGAGTGCCTTTCTCACGCAGCGGCACGCCGGTGATCAGCGCCGAATCGCGCTCGGCCGCAAACTTGCCCATCATCGACAGGTAGCCTTCGACCGACTCCTTGAGCACTGGCACCGCCGTTTCCGGCCAGATGATCAGGTCAGCTTTTTTCGAGGTGAACGTCATGTCGCGGTACAGCGCGAGTTGCGCGTTGAGCGCCGCCGGGTCCCACTTCATGCTCTGCTCGACGTTGCCCTGCATGGCCGCGACGGTCAGTGGCTTGCCGGAAGGCTCGGTCCAGGCGTGATGTTTCAGCGCCAGCCCGGCAACCCACGGCGCCAGCAGCAACACAATGCCTGCCGCCAACCTTGGCGCGGGTGTGCGTAAACGAGGCAGGTTGCACAGCAACGCGGCACTCAGCGCGAGCACAAAAGAGATCAGCCACATGCCGCCCAATGGTGCGAGCCCTTTGAGCGGCCCGTCGAGTTGGCTGTAGCCGGAATAGAGCCAGGGGAAACCGGTGAGGAACCAGCCGCGAAACATCTCCTGGCCGAACCACAAGGCGGCAAAGGCCAGTGAATCGGCCAGCGGCGCCTCATTACGGCGGATCCAGCGGGCCCAGATCCACGCCGGCAGGGCGAAGAAAAACGCCACCGCCGCGCAGAACAACACCATCAGGAAAGCCGCCAGCCAGACCGGCGCCTCGCCATAGGTGTGGATGCTGACGTAAATCCAGCTGGTGCCGCCGCCAAAAAGGCCAAACCCGTAGGACCAGCCGCGCCAGAGGGCTTGGCGCGGTGTGAGGTCGCGCAGACCGAGATAGAAAACCACCAGCGCGACAATCGCCAGCGGCCAGATATCGAACGGTGCCAGGGCCAGGGTAATCAACGCGCCGGCCACCATGGCCAGCAGGTTACCGGGCCAGCCGGGGCGGGTGATCCAGCGCATTTACATTCCTTAAAACGGGCAGGGCGTTTACGTGCGGTTGATCGGGCTCAGGCGCAGCAAGTGAATACGACGGCTGTCGGCATTCAGGATGCGGAAACGGTACGCGCCGATTTCGGTGATTTCATTACGCTTGGGCAGATGCCCGAACGCGTTCATCACCAGACCGCCGACGGTGTCGAATTCGTCATCGGAGAACCCGCTGTCGAAGAACTCGTTAAAGCTCTCGATCGGGGTCAGCGCCTTGACCAGGAAGTCGCCACTGGGCAGCGGCTTGATGTAGCTGTCTTCCTCGACGTCGTGCTCGTCTTCGATGTCGCCGACGATTTGCTCGAGCACGTCTTCGATGGTCACCAGGCCCGCCACGCCGCCGTATTCGTCAATGACGATGGCCATGTGATTGTGGTTGGCGCGGAATTCCCGCAACAGCACGTTCAGGCGTTTGGATTCAGGGACGAAGGTCGCCGGACGCAGCAGGCTTTTCACGTCGCCGCTGCCACCGTCTTCCTTGAGAATAAGCGGCAGCAGGTCCTTGGCGAGCAATACGCCCAGCACGTCATCGTGGCTTTCGCCGATGACCGGGTAGCGCGAGTGCGCCGAATCGATCACGGCCGGCAGGAATTCGCGTGGGGTCTGGCTGGCCTTGATGCTGATCATCTGCGAACGCGGCACCATGATGTCGCGTACCTGCAAGTCGGCGACCTGAATGGCGCCTTCGACGATGGCCAGCGCTTCACTGTCCAGCAGCTTGTTCTGATGGGCTTCGCGCAGCAGCTCCAGCAGCTCCTGGCGGTTTTTCGGCTCATGGGCAAATGCCTGGGTCAGTTTGCCCAACCATGACTTTTGCCCGTTGCTCGATCGGTCTTCGCTCATAGCCCTTACTCGTGATCCTTGGCTGATGTTTCTGAATGGGGTGTGTAGGAATTGGGCGCTTCTGGATGGAGAGCGTCGACAGATTCGTCGTCTGCGTAGGGATCCGGATAGCCAAGCTCTGCAAGCAACTCCCGTTCCAGCGCTTCCATCTCTTCGGCTTCGTCGTCATCGATGTGATCGTAGCCCAACAAATGCAGACAGCCGTGAATGACCAGATGCGCCCAATGGGCATCCAGTGACTTGCCCTGTTCAGCGGCTTCACGGGTGACCACAGGCACGCAGATGACCAGATCGCCCAGCAGCGGAATATCCAGCATCTCGTCGGGGACGTCGGCAGGAAACGACAGCACGTTGGTGGCGTAATCCTTGTGCCTCCACGTGTTGTTCAGCTCTCGGCCTTCGGCTTCGTCGACGAGGCGAATGGTCAGTTCCGAGTCGGCCGAACGCTGGCGCAGGCCCATTTCACACCAGAGGCGGAATTGGGCTTCGCTCGGGGCGCTGGCCTGACTCGCGAGTTGCAGATCCAGCTCAAGCATCGCGGTGATTGTCCCGTGAACCCTGGGGGGCGGCCGGAGTGTCGTTGCGTTCCTCGTAGCGTTCGTACGCTTCGACGATGCGCTGCACCAGCGGATGGCGCACGACGTCCTTGGGCTTGAAGTGGGTGAAGCTGATGCCCGGCACGTCCTTGAGCACGTCGATGACGTGGTTCAGACCGGATTTCGTGCCCTTGGGCAAGTCGATCTGGGTGACGTCGCCGGTGATCACGGCCGTGGAGCCGAAGCCGATACGGGTCAGGAACATTTTCATCTGCTCGACGGTGGTGTTCTGACTCTCGTCGAGAATGATGAAGCTGTTATTAAGGGTACGACCACGCATGTAGGCCAGCGGCGCGACTTCGATCACCTGCTTCTCGATCAGCTTGGCGACGTATTCGAAGCCGAGCATTTCGTACAGCGCGTCATACAGCGGGCGCAGGTACGGGTCGATTTTCTGGGACAGGTCGCCGGGCAGGAATCCGAGCTTTTCGCCCGCTTCTACGGCAGGACGCACCAGCAGGATGCGGCGAATGGTCTCGCGCTCAAGCGCATCCACCGCAGCGGCCACCGCCAGATAGGTCTTGCCGGTACCGGCCGGACCGATGCCGAAGTTGATGTCGTTGGCGAGGATTTCCTTTACGTACCGCTGCTGATTCAAGCCGCGCGGGCGAATCATGCCTTTCTTGGTGCGCAGAGCGACGCCGACTTCGGCAGCAGGGTGGTTGTCCAGCTCTTCGACGCCGGATTCCTGCAGGAACAGATGGACCATGTCCGGTGACAGCTCGGTCGCTTTCGTTTCCCGATACAGCCGGCGCAACAGGTTCTCTGCCGAGGTGGTTTGTTTGCGCTCGCCGATCATCTCGAACTGGCCTCCGCGATTGCGGATCTCGATGTCCAGGCGCTGTTCGATCAAGCGCAAATGCTCGTCGAATTGCCCGCACAGATTGGCGAAGCGGTGAGCCTCGATAGGTTCGAGGGTAAAGCGATGTGGTTCGATAGGTGCGTTCAAAGTGGTTTTGGGCCGCCCGACGGCAATGTGAAGTGACGTGAAGGATAACCCCTGCAGGCAGTGTCCGGAAGGGTTCGCTCACTAATGGATAAATGAGCTGCGCAGACGCCCGGCAGGACACGCTCTAACAGACAGCCCGCCGGGCCCGCGAGGCGAATCGCGAGCCGGGGCAACCGACGTATGGCGGCTGTCCGGCCCCTGATTCAACGCCCGGGCCTGCACACAAAAAAACATGCGTGGCGACTACATTGGGGCGCTTTGGCTTATTGCAACAACGACCCGCGCAGCGAGTGGGGTTGGGCGCTGTCGATGTAGACGTCGGTGAACTGGCCGATCAGCCGGGGGTTGTCGCAGCGGAAATTGACGATCCGGTTGTTCTCGGTACGGCCCTGCAATTCGCCGGGGTCCTTCTTCGAATAGTCGGTGACCAGAATGCGCTGCACGGTGCCGGCCATTTTGCGGCTGATGTCCAGGCCCTGACGGTTGATCAGGTCCTGCAGCTGCTTGAGGCGTTCTTTCTTCACTTCTTCCGACGTGTCGTCGGCCAGATCGGCCGCGGGTGTGCCGGGACGTGCGCTGTAAACGAAGGAGTAGGAGAAATCCATGCCGACGTCTTCCACCAGCTTCATGGTTTGCAGGTGATCCTTCTCGGTTTCGCCCGGGAAGCCGACGATGAAGTCGGAGCTGATGCAGATGTCCGGAACCGCCGCACGCAGCTTGCGCAGGCGTGACTTGTATTCGAGCACCGTGTGATTGCGTTTCATCGCCGCGAGAATCCGGTCGGAACCTGATTGCACGGGCAAATGCAGATGCTTCACCAGCTCCGGGACTTCGGCGTGGGCCTGAATAAGGCTGTCGGAGAATTCCAGCGGGTGCGAGGTGGTGTAGCGAATGCGGTCGATGCCGTCGATGGCGGCAACCACGCGGATCAGTTCGGCCAGGTCAGCGAGGCGCCCGTCGTGGGTCGTGCCGCGATAGCCGTTGACGTTCTGGCCCAGCAGGGTCACTTCACGCACGCCGTTCTCGGCCAGATGAAGCACCTCGTTAATGACGTCGTCGAACGGCCGGCTGACTTCTTCGCCGCGGGTGTAGGGCACCACGCAGAACGTGCAGTACTTGCTGCAGCCTTCCATCACCGACACATAAGCGCTCGGGCCATCGACACGGGGCTCGGGCAAGTGGTCGAATTTTTCGATTTCGGGGAACGAGACGTCGACCTGTGGCAGGCGCGTGATGCGGGCCGCGTCGATCATTTCCGGCAGACGGTGCAGCGTCTGGGGGCCGAACACCACGTCGACGTAAGGCGCGCGGTCGCGGATGGCCGCGCCTTCCTGACTCGCCACGCAGCCACCGACGGCGATGACCATCTCGGGGTTTGCCAGCTTCAATTCGCGCCAGCGGCCAAGCTGGGAGTACACCCGGTCCTGCGCCCGCTCGCGGATCGAACAGGTGTTGAGCAGGATGACGTCAGCGTCTTCCGCCCGTGCGGTGACTTCCAGTGCTTGATGTTCGCCCAGCAGATCGACCATGCGCGAGCTGTCGTACTCGTTCATCTGGCAACCGTGGGTTTCGATGTAAAGCTTCTTGGCCATGCGGGGGTTCATCAGGTGATTCAAAGAACCGCGCATTATAGGGATGCGGGCCCCGGCTTCCTAGCGTCGTCTAACCAGCGGCATGCTATAGTTCGCGCCCTTTTCAAAACGCTGACCACTGCCTGCCTGTTATGACCAAACGCGAAGCTCCAATCTACAAGGTGATTTTTCTCAACCAGGGACAGGTGTTCGAGATGTACGCCAAACAGATCTATCAGAGTGATCTGTGGGGTTTCCTGGAAGTGGAAGAATTCGTCTTCGGCGAGCGCACCACCGTCGTGGTCGACCCCAGCGAAGAGAAGCTCAAGGCGCAGTTCGATGGTGTGGTGCGCAGCTTCGTGCCGATGCACTCCATTGTGCGAATCGATGAAGTGGAGCGGATGGGCACAGCGAAGATCACCGAAGCGCGTCACACCGGTAACGTCATGCCGTTTCCGATGCCGATGCCGGACAAGTAACTGACGCTCTATAAGTAGCCGATACCGGACAAACGACGCGTATCGGTATCAGGGCTTGGCGCTGTCATCAGGGAAGGGCGCAAACGGTGTGCGTCCTTCAGCCGTTTGCAGCTCCGCCAGGTATTTGCGGAAAATCTGACCGAGCACTTGTGTGGCCACTTCCAGATCTTCGCGCTTCATTTGCGCCGATACTTCGTCCGCCTGATCCAGCGCATCTTCCGAACCGTTGACCGCGGCCATCTTCAGCACGATATACGCCTGAATATTATTGGCCTGCACCCCTTCGCCACGAAAGAACATCAAGCCCAGTTGGTACTGCGCCTGGGCGTGCCCCTGCAACGAAGCTTTTTCGAAATAGTTGAGTGCCTGGGGCAAGTCGCGAGGCGCACTTTTGCCCTCGTAATAGAACTCCCCCAACTCGTATTGCGCCTGCGCATCCCCATCCTGAGCCGCCTGCTGACAAGCGGACAACGCTGCTGGCAGGTTGTCTGGCTGGGTATTGAGGGTGCAACGACCCACCGCTGGGATCAACAACGAGTTGCCACCTGCATTAGCCAGCAGGGGATGAAGAAGCAACAGGCAGCCCAATGCAAGGGTGCGGCCGGTGCGATTCATGGAAGTCGACTTACCTCTGAAAAAGGTGCGGGCATGCCCGTCCAGCTAAACGTGCTGGCTGCGCATTATGAAATAAGCGAGGGCAACCTTACAAAGTCTTTACTGATTTTCTGCTGCGCGGGCCTTACAACGCTGAATTCAGGAGGTTTTGCCGCTGCATAATGACGCTTTCGGGCCATGGCTGCTCCTAAAAACGCTGGCTGATGCACGTTTGCTGCCGCTACGCGCCAGATCGCGGGACAAGCCACGCTCCTACAAACCTTCCATTGCCCAGCGTACGGATGCAGCGCAGCAAACACTGTGGTGTAGGAGCGTGGCTTGTCCCGCGATCGGCTGCGCAGCAGTCGTAACACCAGACGGCGCCGATGCCCGGGCGGAATCCCTTCCGCCCGGTCTGCCCGTTACTTCAGCTGGGCGAACGCCTTTTCTGCGGCGTCCAGCGTCTGCTGCAACTCTGCCTCGCCGTGGGCGATAGAGGTGAAGCCGGCTTCGAACGCGCTTGGCGCCAGGTAAACGCCGCCTTCCAGCATCAGGTGGAAGAATTGCTTGAAGCGATTGGCGTCGCTGGTCATCACATCCTGGAAGGTGACGATTTCTTTGGCGTCGCTGAAGTACAGGCCAAACATGCCGCCCGCCTGGGTTGTCACGAACGGGATGCCGGCAGCGTCGGCGCGCTGTTGCAGGCCCTCCAGCAGGCGCGTGGTGAACGCACTCAGTTCGTCGTGGAAACCCGGGCGGCTGATCAGGCGCAGGGTGGTCAGACCCGCCGCCATCGCCAGCGGGTTACCCGACAGCGTGCCAGCCTGATACACCGGCCCCAGCGGCGCGATGTGCGACATGATTTCGCGCTTGCCGCCGAAACAGCCGACCGGCATGCCGCCGCCGATGATCTTGCCGAACGTGCTCAGGTCCGGCTTAACGCCGTAGTAAGCCTGCGCCCCGCCGAGGGCGACGCGGAAACCGGTCATTACTTCATCAAAAATCAGCACCACGCCGTGCTCGTCGCAGGCCTCGCGCAGCCCTTGCAGGAAACCCGGCGCAGGCGGCACGCAGTTCATGTTGCCGGCTACCGGCTCGACGATGATGCACGCCACTTCCTGGCCGACGTCAGCCAGCATCGCCTTGACCGCGTCGATGTCGTTGAACGGCAGGGTCAGCGTGTGCTTGGCGAAGGCCGCCGGTACGCCGGGCGAACTCGGCACGCCCAGGGTCAGTGCGCCCGAACCGGCTTTCACCAGCAGGCTGTCGGAGTGGCCGTGGTAGCAGCCTTCGAATTTGATAATGCTGTCCCGGCCGGTAAAACCTCGGGCCAGGCGGATCGCGCTCATCGTCGCTTCGGTACCGGAGCTGACCATGCGCACCATCTCCATCGACGGCACGATCGAGCAGACCAGATCGGCCATCTCGGTTTCCATCGCCGTCGGTGCGCCGTAGGACAGGCCGTGTTCCAGCTGCTTGCGCACGGCATCCAGCACGTCCGGGTGGCTGTGGCCCAGAATCATCGGGCCCCACGAACCGACGTAATCGACGTAACGCTTGTCGTCTTCATCGGTGACGTAAGCGCCGACCGCGTGTTTGAAGAACAACGGCGTGCCACCGACGCTTTTGAACGCACGGACCGGCGAATTGACACCGCCGGGGATGTGTTTCTGGGCATTGGCGAAGAGGGTTTCAGAACGGGACATGATGAGGTCTCTGTTTGAATCGGGAATGAATGAGTGCGTAACCGGCCTGATTCAGAATCAGGCGGGCTTGAACAAATCGTTGAAGGCGCGGGCGCGGCGGGTGACTTCCTGGGTGGTTTCCGCGCCGAACAGCCCGTGCACGACGGCCAGCAGATCGGCGCCATGGGCCACCAGCGGCGCGGCGTTTTCCAGGGTAATGCCGCCGATCACCGCAATGGGCAGCTTGATGCGTTTGCGCGCCTGGCTGAGCAGGTCGAGGCTGCAGGTCGGTGCGCCGGGTTTGGTCTGGGAATTGAAGAAGCGTCCGAAGGCGACATAAGAGGCGCCGTCGGTCTTGGCCTTGTCGGCCAGTTCCAGCTGCGCGTGGCAGGTCGCACCGACAATGGCTTTGTGACCGAGCAGGGCACGGGCGTCCGGCAGCGAGCCGTCGGTTTGCCCAAGGTGCACGCCGACGCCCAGGCGCGCGGCCACTTCGGCGTCGTCGTTGATGATCAGGCGGGTCTTGTAGCGCTCGCACAGCTTGAGCAGCGCCGAGGCTTCGCGCAGGCGGCGGGTCTCGTCACCGGATTTGTCGCGGTATTGCAGCAGGGTCACGCCGCCATCGAGGGCGGCTTCGACGTAAGACAGGAATTTGCCGGCCAACAGCTGGCTGTCGGTCACGGCATACAAGCCACGTAATCTCATCAAGGTGCCTCTTTTTCGTGGCGTTACGAGCAGAAATCCAGCGGCAGGCGGCGCGGAACAAATTGTCCCCGGCCCAGCTGTTCGGCATCGCGCAGCGTGCGCCAAGTGTAGTCCAGCGCCATTTGCACAGCACCGATCAAGTCCTGACCTTGGGCCAGTCTGCCCGCCAGTGCGCTGGCCAGTGTGCAGCCGGAGCCGTGGTAGCTGCCCGGCAGACGCTGACAGGTAAAGGTGCGTGACTGCCCGCCGCGGATGTACAGGCGGTTGTGAACTTCGTGCTCATCGCCATGGCCGCCGGTGATCAGCAAGTGCTCACAGAACGGCAGCAGCTTCTCGGCACACTCGTCGGCGGTGCCCTCAGGGAGCTCGGCCAGAATGCGCGCTTCCGGCAGGTTTGGCGTGGCGATGGTGGCCAGCGGGAGCAGACGCTCGCGCATCGCGTAACCCACTTCGTCCTTGCCCAGACGCCCGCCACCACCGGCGCGCAACACCGGATCGCAGACCATCGGCAGATGCGGATGCGCCGCCAGCAGTTCGACGACGGTGTCGACCATTTCCAGCGAGCCCAGCATGCCCAGCTTCACTGCTGCGACGTTGGAATCGTTGAGCACGGCATTGGCTTGCGCCAGCACCCATTCGCGATCCAGCACGCGAAAGTCAGTGACGTTCACGGTGTCCTGAATGGTCAGGGCGGTGACGGCGGGAGCCGCGTGGCAACCTTGGGCGAGCAGGGCTTCGATATCTGCCTGCAAGCCGGCGCCGCCACTGGGGTCGTGGCCGGAGAGACAGAGGACAACAGGGCGGGAGCTATAGATATTCATGGTGCGCGAGCTTACCACTAAAGTTTTTGCCGGTCCCACTGAGTGCGCGCCCTGCCTTTAGTAGGACCGGCTTCAGCCGGGAAGCGCCAGTGCAAACCCCATCATTTTTGCGGCAGGACGCATGCTGTTAGTGGGACCGGCTTCAGCCGGGAAGGGGCCAGTGCGTACGCCATCAATTTTGCGGTGAGACATCTGACGCCTTCCCGGCTAAAGCCGGTCCCACTAAGTGCATTGCGTTCAGCCAGTACCACTAGGCAATTTTCTGGCTTACGCCACTTCCACTATGTGCACGCGGTGATTTAGTGGGACCGGCTTCAGCCGGGAAGGGGCCGGTGCAGACGCCATTAATTTTGCAGCACTGCCCAGTCCGTAGGAGCCGGCTTGCTGGCGAACCCGGTTGACCTTTCCCTGCTGTAGCGCCTGACACAACGCGTTCGGCAGCAAGCCGGCTCCTACGGTGAGATCGAGGACATCCAGTGGACGCGGAGATTTAGATGGTGTCATCGAGCTATCAGTCGCTATCCTGTGGCGCTTCACCTGTTCCGCCAAAAGAGTAAATGCAAGTGCGTTGCCCGCTGACCCTTTCGACCGATACAGCGCTCGCTCGCAGAATTGCGAAGCCGTCCCACGTTTCCGCGGCGGCTTGTGCCCGTCATCAGTACCAAGGCGATGTCCCATGCGTCTGGTGATGATCGCCCTGTTCTGCCTGTTGCCGATGTTTGCCGGCGCCGTCGATTTCGATGAGAACACCCGCAGCCTGGCATTGGGGCGCGACACCCAGGTGTTCGAAGACCCCACCGGCGATGCCACCATCCAGCAAGTCTCGTCCCCCGAGGGCGCCGCACGCTTCCGCCCCGTGGCCGGTCAATCGCTCAACGCGGGGTACTCGCGCTCCGCCTTCTGGCTGAAAGTGCGTCTGACCTATCGTCCCGCCAACCCGCTGGCGTCCGCCGACTGGCTGCTGGAAATGGCCTACCCGCCGATGGATCACGTCGATCTCTACCTCGGCGACGGCGATGCGCGGCCGCGTCTGGCCTGGCAGACCGGCGACATGCTGCCCTTCGCCAGCCGGCAGATTAAGCAGAACAACTACGTATTCGATCTCAACCTGAACGCCCACGAGACCAAGACCGTTTACCTGCGCGTCGCCAGCCACGGCTCGGTGCAGGCGCCGCTCAATCTGTGGGCCAGTCACGCCTATATAGAAGAGCAGCCGTCGCGCCTCTACATCCTCGGCATGATTTACGGCGTGCTGGCGGTGATGCTGATCTACAACCTGTTCATCTACCTCAGCGTGCGCGACACCGCGTACCTGTATTACATCCTCTACATCACCTTCTTCGGCCTGTATCAGGTGTCCGTCAACGGCGCGGCGATCGAGTATTTCTGGCCGGACAACCCATGGTGGGCCAACACCTCGACCACCTTTCTTATTGCCGCTGCGATTCTGTTTGCCAGCCAGTTCACCCGTAAATTCCTGCAGACGCCCAGCCTGGGTCGCTGGCTGGACGTGCCGCTGCTGGTGATGATGGTCTGCGCCGCAGTGATCATGGCGCTCGCATTGAGCATGGATTACGGCGTCGCGCTGCGCCTGGTGACCGGGCTGGTGTTGCTGTTCACGCCGGTCGTGCTGCTGATCGGCCTGGCGGCGTGGTTCAAGGGCCGGCGGGTCGCGCGGTATTTCATTTTCGGCTGGTCAGCGTTCCTGATCGGCGGGGTGATCAATGCGACCATGCTCCTCGGGCATTTGCCCAACAACTTCTGGACCATGTACGCCAGCCAGATCGGTTCGGTGATCGAGGTGGCGCTACTGTCGCTGGCGCTGGCCGACCGCATCAATGCCATGCGCGAGCGCGAGGCGCAGATCATGGCGGAATCGAAGCAGGGCCTTGAAACCCTCAATCAGCAATTGGCGGTGAGCAACCGATTGAAAGACGAGTTTCTGGCCACGCTGACCCATGAACTGCGCACGCCCATGAACGGTGTGATCGGTTCGCTGGAATTGATGCAGATGGACGTGGCCGAGAGCGAGATTGAGCTGTATCGCCAGACCGCCGCCGATTCGGCGCAAAACATGATGGGCATCGTCAACGGCATTCTCACGCTGACCGAACTGCAGGCGGGCCGCATCACCGTGCGCGACGAGCCGTTCAGCCTGCGGCATGTGCTGTTTCAACTGCGCAGTGGCTTCGAACCGCTGGCCCGCAGCAAGGCGTTGGCGCTGGGTGTGGAGCTGGACGAGACACTGCCGGACAGCCTCGAAGGTGACGGCGTGAAGTTGCGTCAGTGCCTGGAGTGCCTGCTGGACAACGCGATCAAGTTCACCAAGACCGGTTCGATCAGAGTACGTGTCAACGGCCAGCGCGCAGACGCCGAGCACGTCCGGCTGGTGATCGACGTCATCGACACCGGCATCGGCTTCAGCCGCCTGGACGAGGAGACGCTGTACGCCAACTTCTTCCAGGTGGACGGCTCGACGACACGGGAATACGGCGGGCTGGGCATCGGCCTGGCGATTTGCCGACAGTTGATTGAATTGCAGGGCGGGCGCCTCAGCCATCAGTCCGAACCGGGCAATGGCAGCCAGTTCCGCTTGAGCCTGGATGTGCAGATCGCCGCGTCCCCAGTGTAGGAGTGAGCTTGCTCGCGATTGCGGTGTGTCAGACCACATATCCGTCACAGACACACCGCAATTCGCGGGCAAGCGCGCTCCTACAGTTGATCTGCGTTTATTCAGGTAGATCCGGGGCGATTTAAGGCGCGTTGTACTTCAACACATTCGGACTGTACCGGCTGACCCTTGTAGGAGTGAGCTTGCTCGCGATTGCGGTGTGTCAGACCACATATCCGTCACAGACACCGCGCAATCGCGAGCAAGGTGGAGCGCCACCCCGGTCACTCCTACATGGGCCGTGCATCCCGCGCGATGTGCATCAACTCTGTTGCCAGCCATCGACAAGGCAAAACCGCCGTGATTTCGTCTTCTATGGCGCTGTCGCCGGGGCGGGGTGCGTGATTCACTAGGTCAGCTGCACGACCGCCGCGTGCTGCCCGGACCGGAGTCGCCTCATGGACCAGCGCATCAACCTGCATCAGTTCGCCGAGACCCACGAGGTCACCAACCAGCCGCCTTCTCTGGACGGCACCAACCTGTATCGCATCGACCTGCCGCTGCAAGAGTGGTCGCAGCGCTTCGGGGCGGGTTGGGCACGGGACCGAATCGACGCCTATGGCGCGCTGGCCGGTGGCCCGTTGATGGAAGCGGGTTTCCTTGCCAACCAGAACAAACCGGTGTTCGCCAGCCATGATCGCTACGGCCATCGCATCGATCTGGTGGAATTTCATCCCGCGTATCACCAACTGATGCAAACCGCCGTCGAGCACGGCATCCCGTCGCTGCCGTGGACCGATCCCCGGGAAGGCGCACACGTCGCCCGCGCGGCGATGAGCTATTTGCACACCCAGGCCGAGGCAGGCAGCGGTTGTCCGCTGACCATGACCTTCGCCAGCGTCCCGGCCCTGCGCCTGCAACCGGATCTGGCCGAGACCTGGATGCCGAAGATCCTCGCCACCCACTACGACCCGCGCAACGTCGGTATCGCCCACAAGTCCGGCGGCACCATCGGCATGGCCATGACTGAGAAACAGGGTGGCACCGACGTGCGCGCCAACACCACGCGGGCCTATGCGGTCGGCCAGCCCGGGCCCGGTCAGGCCTATGAACTGGTGGGGCACAAATGGTTTTGTTCAGCGCCCATGTGCGACGCCTTTCTCACCTTGGCGCAGACCGACAAAGGCCTGACCTGTTTCCTGCTGCCGCGCCATCGCCCGGACGACACCCGCAACGAGTTCTACATCCAGCGGCTGAAGAACAAACTGGGCAACTGGTCCAACGCGTCCAGTGAGGCGGAATTCCGCGGCGCCCTGGCCTGGATGGTGGGCGAGGAGGGGCGCGGCGTGCCGACCATCATCGAAATGGTGGCCATGACCCGCTTCGACTGCATGACCGGATCCAGCGCGCTGATGCGTCAGGCCCTGACCCAGGCCGCGCACCATTGCGCCCACCGCAGCGTCAGTGGCCGCTTGCTCAGCGAACAGCCGCTCATGCAAAACGTGCTCGCCGACCTGGCGCTGGAAAGCGAAGCGGCCCTCGCATTGACCCTGCGCATGGGGCGTTCGCTGGAGCGCCTGGATGACGGCCACGAAGCCCGTTTTGCACGACTTGTAACGGCGGTGGGCAAGTACTGGATCTGCAAGCGCGCGCCGGCAATGATCAACGAAGCGGCGGAATGCATGGGCGGTGCGGGGTATGTGGAGGACACGATTCTGCCTCGCCTGTACCGTGAGGCGCCGGTCAATTCGACGTGGGAAGGCTCCGGCAATGTGCAGTGCCTCGACGTCCTGCGCGCCTTGTCCAAAGAGCCCGGCGTGCTGGACGCGTTGTTCGATGAGCTTGGCGACGGTCATGGCGACAAGCGTCTGGCCGCGCATATTCATGGCTTGAAGGAGGCTTTTCAGGACACCGGCGACATCCAGTACCGCGCCCGGCAACTGACCGAAGATATCGCCGTCGCGCTGCAGGCCAAACTGCTGCTGGAAGCGGGTAATGCCGTGGTCAGCGACGGGTTTATCGCTGGTCGGCTAGAACGGCCGGGCCGCGTTTACGGCGCCTTGCCGCGCGGTGTGGATGTGCAGGCGTTGGTCGCGCGGTCATCGCCGCAAACCGGTTGATCTGTGTCTGCGCTGCCTGCGAACAGGGCGTGTCAGGCATACATTCGGTGAATGCTACATTTTTCGCGGGCAAGCGCGCTCCCACACGGGATATCCGCAGCAGTCCTCTCTGACACAACTCGTGCCTTCGTCATCTGTTGCAGGCAAGATGTGCGCTTGCAAGATCAGAAGGATATGCATCGTGACCGAAGCTTTCATTGTCGTAGAAACTGCCGAACAAGCCGTGGATCGGCTCGCTGAGCTGCACGCACGGGCGACCACTGCCTTGAGCCAGGCGCTCAAGCGTTACCTGAAAGACCGCGTCGAACCGGATGCCGCCGAGCGTCTGACGTTCCGCTACCCCGAGCTGCGTCTCACCTATCACTGCCAGGGCGAAGTGCCGCTGACCACGCGCGCCTACGCCAAGGTTCAGCTGCCCGGCACCTACAGCGTCACCGTCACCCACCCGGCGGCGTTCCGCAAATACCTGCTCGAACAGCTCGTGCCGTTGATGAACGACTTCACCGTGACGGTGGAAGTGGGCGTCAGCGAACAGAACATTCCGTATCCCTACGTGGTCGAGCAGGGCGATGAACTGGCTGGTACCGGCGTCACCGCTGCGACCCTCGCCCGTGTCTTCCCGAGCACTGATTTGTCGGCCGCCACCGATGGCATCGCCGACGGTCTGTACGACTGGGCCAACACCGATCCGCTGCCCCTCGCGTTGTTCGACGCCGCCCGGGTGGATTTCTCGCTGCGCCGTCTGGTGCATTACACCGGCAGCGACTGGCGCCACGTTCAGCCGTGGATCCTGCTGACCAACTACCACCGCTACGTCGACCAGTTCATCGTGCATGGCCTGGAAAAACTGCGCGACGACCCGCGCTTCGTGAAGATGGTCCTGCCGGGCAACGTCGTTGTCGACAAGAGCATGGATTACGGCGAAGCCCAGGCCATCGTTTCCGGCGTGGTCTGGCACCGTTACCAGATGCCGGCCTACCACCTGATCGCCGAAGACGGCCATGGCGTGACACTGGTCAACATCGGCGTCGGCCCGTCCAACGCCAAGAACATCACCGACCACCTGGCGGTCCTGCGTCCGCACTGCTGGCTGATGATTGGTCACTGCGGCGGCCTGCGTCAGTCCCAGACCATCGGCGACTACGTCCTCGCCCACGCCTACATGCGTCGCGACGGCATTCTTGATCGCGTGCTGCCGCCGAACATTCCGATCCCGGCGCTGGCCGAGGTGCAAATGGCGTTGCAGGAGTCTGCGGCCCAAGTCACCGGCGAACGCGGCGACGATCTGAAGAAGCGTCTGCGCACCGGTACGGTCCTGACCTACGATGATCGCAACTGGGAACTGCGCTGGGCTCAGGAACGGCCGCTGATCAACCTGTCCCGCGCTGTTGCGGTGGACATGGAAAGCGGCACCATCGCCGCCCAGGGTTATCGCCTGCGGGTGCCTTACGGGACCTTGCTCTGCGTTTCGGACAAACCGCTGCACAGCGAGATCAAGCTGCCGGGCTCGGCCAACGCGTTTTATGAGCGTGCGGTCACCCAGCACTTGAAGATCGGCATCGCCGCACTGGACCTGATGCGCACGCAGCTCAACTCGCTGCATTCGCGCAAACTGCGCAGCTTCGACGAACCGCCGTTCCGTTAAGGCGCTAGGCGTTCAACGAAAGGGCCACTAAAGTGGCCCTTTCCGTATCTGTCATTTGTTTACCGGTTTCCCATGCCCCGCAATCAACGTCCCGATTCCCGCCGTCCTTCGCCCGATCGTTCCGGCGCGCCCCGGCGTGTCGCCAAGGCACCGCCCGCCGAACCTCGGCTGATTTTGTTCAACAAACCCTTCGACGTGCTGACCCAGTTCAGTGATGGCGAAGGCCGGGCGACGCTCAAGGATTTCATCGACATCCCCGGCATCTACCCGGCGGGCCGCCTGGACCGCGACAGTGAAGGCTTGCTGCTGCTGACCAACGACGGCCAATTGCAGGCGCGCATCGCCGATCCCAAGCACAAACTGGCGAAAACCTACTGGGTGCAAGTGGAGGGGGAGCCCACGCAAGAGCAACTGCAGAAGCTGCGTGACGGCGTTGAGCTCAACGATGGCCCGACCTTGCCCGCAGAGGCCCGGCAACTGGACGAACCGGAACTGTGGCCGCGCAACCCGCCGGTGCGCTTTCGCAAAAGCGTGCCTACGAGTTGGCTGGAACTTGTGATCAAAGAAGGACGCAACCGCCAGGTGCGCAGGATGACTGCGGCGGTCGGGCTGCCGACGTTGCGACTGGTGCGTGTGCGGATTGGCGACTGGAGCCTTGAAGGGCTGGATCAGGGGCAATGGCGGGAAGTGCCGGCGAAGCTCTAGTTGATGGGCTCGCTACCAGACACCATTCGGAATGCCACCTGAATCCACTGTAGGAGCGCGCTTGCCCGCGAATGCGTTATGTCAGTCAGCCAATGTGTTGCTGACCCACCGCTTTCGTCCGGATGCGGCCAGGACCAAGCGCGCTCCTACAGAAAGGCTGTATCTGCATTGGCGCGGTTCAGCCGCGCAAATGCACCAGCGGCAACTCAGTGCTCGCCAGTACCTGATTGAGCACGAAACTGGAGCGCACGCTGGTCACGCCATCGATGCGGGTCAGATGACCCAGCAGAAATTTCTGATAGTGATCCATGTCCGGGACGACGACCTTCAACTGGTAATCGGCGTCGATACCGGTGACCAGGCTGCATTCCAGCACCTGCGGCAGGTTACGAATGTGCTGCTCGAAATTCTCGAAGCGGTCGGGTGTGTGGCGATCCATGCCGATCAGTACATAGGCCGTCAGGCTAAGGCCCAGCTTCTTGCGGTCCAGCAGCGCGACCTGGCCCACGATATAACCGTCGTCTTCCAGCTGTTTGACACGACGCGAGCAGGGCGAAGGCGACAGCCCGATGCGTTCGGCCAGCTCCTGGTTTGAGATGCGCGCGTCCTTTTGCAGTTCGGCCAAAATACTCAAGTCATATCTGTCGAGCTTGCTCACGATAAGCGCCTTTATTGAATGGATTGCGCAGGATTATTCATCTGAAGTGAATTATTGCGCAAGTGGTGTTTTCATCAGCAATATTCGCAATCCTCTGTCGTCCGCCAAAGCCTATTCTTTTAACCAGAATCACTGCCCGGACACAGCGTCCAGCGCGGCCCGCCGAATCAGGCCAGCCGCGGCCTCCAGCCCGACAGGGTTGATCAGGCCACCGGGCTACGCACTGTCCAGAAGACGATGCGAGGTGAGCCGGCGTCAAAAGCGTCGAGCCAGGACGAAGCATTCCAGAGAGGGCCATTGAGCCCTCTTTTTTTGTGCCTGCCTTTTCAGCTCAGGCCGCAGTGGTGCTTCTACAGTTTCATCCGCCACGCTGATAGAGTGCGGCGAACGGCGCACCCGACCAGCAGTCCTATCAACAGGTATCCGCGCCGCAGTGAGGAAAGCATGAACATGCGCATCTGGCGTTTGGCAGGTGTCAGTCTCTTGGCCTTGAGCATCAGTGCTCAGGTGTGGGCCGACGACAATAATCAACAACAGCAGCAACAGCAGCAACAGCGCCAACAGCAACAGCGCGGGTTCGAGATGCAGCGTCAGCAGCAGGAGAACCAGCGCGGGTTTAGCGACAACCAGCAGCGTCAGCAGCAAGAACGCCAGCAACAGCAGAATCAGCAACAACAGCAGCGCCAGCAGGAACAAATCCAGCAGCAGCGCCAGATTCAGCAGAACCAGCAAGAGCGCGCCAATCAGCAGCGCCAGCAGCAGGATCGCGAACGCAATCAACAGCGTGACGATCAACGCCAGCAGCAGCAGCAGCAGCAGCAGCAGCAGCAGCAGCAGCAGCAGCAACGCCAGCAACAGCAGGATCAGCAACGACGCCAGCAAGAGCAGCAGCAACAACAGCGTCAGTTGCAGGATCGTCAGGGCGGTCTGCCCATTCAGGGTCGGCCGGATACGGTGGTTCAGACCCAGGAGCCTCGTCAGGGCTTCTACCGCGACCAGCCACGAGACAACCGCTGGCGCGACGGCGACCGTCGTCCCGATCACGGTAACTGGCAGCCGGGTCGTCCCGGTGGTCATGGTGATGGCTGGGGTTCGGGCCCGCGCTATCGGCCGGGTTACGAGATTGATCGCATGCCGGGCGGGTATTCGCGGGTGCCATACCGTGGCGGCGACTACTTCTACTCAGGCGGTTACTGGTATCGCCCGCAAGGCCCGCGTTATGTGGTCGTCGAGCCACCACGTGGCGTTCGCGTCCGCTATCTGCCCGACTACGCGCAGCAGGTCTGGCTCGGCAGCGCCTTGTTCTTTGTTGCCGCCGGCACCTATTACACCTACGAGCAGAACACCCAGGAATACGTAGTCGCCGAGCCTCCGCAGAACGTCGAGCCGGTGTATTCGCCGCAGCAGCCGCAGCCTGTTCAGCAGGCCGCGAATCCCTATGACGTTGTCGCCTATCCGCCGCAAGGCAAGCCTCAACAGGAAATCGAACAGGACCGCTACGACTGCTACCGCTACGCCGTGCAGCAAAGCAACTTCGACCCGGCGGGCGCAGCCTATCAACCGGCACCGGAAGTGCTGGGCGTGTACCGACAGGCGATGGCCAGTTGTTATGCACAGCGGGGGTATAGCATTCAGCAGTAGGAGCGGGAGTGTGTAGCGCTGAACGCATATTTCCCTAGTGGGACCGGCTTCAGCCGGGAAGAGGCCGATGTGCACACCATCAATTTCGAGGCGTGACGCCTGACGCTTTCCCGGCTAAAGCCGGTCCCACTAAGTACTGCCGCTGGGCCAACCTATGGGGCAGGGCGGGAGACAAAATAATGCTGGCTGACGCGCATCCTGTAGGAGCGCGCTTGCCCGCGAAGGCGTTTGAACTGCGACAACTGTATTGCCTGATTAACCGGTTTCGCGGGCAAGCGCGCTCCTACAATGGCCCGAGTCAGACCGCACATCACCAGTGACGCCAGTCCGCCAGCACGTGCGCGAGGTTTTTAAGTAGGACCGGCTTCAGCCGGGAAGAGGCCAGAGTGGACAGCATAAGATTTGCAGTGTGACGCCCGACGCCTTCCCGGCTAAAGCCGGTCCCACTAAGTACTGCCGCGGGGCCGCCTATGGGGCAGGGCGGGAGACAAAATAATGCTGGCTGACGCGCATCCTGTAGGAGCGCGCTTGCCCGCGAAAGGGTTTGAACTGCAACAACTGTATCGCCTGATTAACCGGTTTCGCGGGCAAGCGCGCTCCTACAATGGCCCGAGTCGGCTTCAGCGGGGAAGAGGCCGGTTTGATCGCCATCAGATTTGCGGTGTAACGCCCGACGCTTTCCCGGCTAAAGCCGGTCCCACTAGGTGAATGCGGTCAGTCAGTGGGACCGGCTTCAGCCGGGAAGAGGCCAGAGTGGGCAGCATAGGATTTGCAGTGTGACGCCTGACGCCTTCCCGGCTAAAGCCGGTCCCACTAGGGGCATGCGGTCAGTCAGTGGGACCGGCTTCAGCCGGGAAGAGGCCATAGTGGACAGCATAAGATTTGCGGTGTGACAACCGACGCTTTCCCGGCTAAAGCCGGTCCCACTAAGTGCAAGCGGTCAGTAGGACCGGCTTCAGCCGGGAAGAGGCCGGTTTGATCGCCATCAGATTTGCAGTATGACGCCTGACGCTTTCCCGGCTAAAGCCGGTCCCACTAGGGGCATGCGGTCAGCCAGTAGGACCGGCTTCAGCCGGGAAGAGGCCGGTTTGATCGCCATCAGATTAGCGGTGTGACAACCGACGCCTTCCCGGCTAAAGCCAGTCCCACTAGGTGAATGCGGTCAGTCAGTGGGACCGGCTTCAGCCGGGAAGGCGCCGGTTTGATCGCCATCAGATTTGCAGTGTGACGCGTGACGCCTTCCCGGCTAAAGCCAGTCCCACTAGGGGCATGCGGTCAGTCAGTGGGACCGGCTTCAGCCGGGAAGAGGCCTGCGCCAACACCCTCAATTTCGCGGCGTGACGCCTGACGCTTTCAATTCAAAACCGGTCCATCCTCGCGACCCACCACTTCCTGCGGATCGGCGTGCACCAGCACTTCGGCTTTGGGGAATTCGTCCTGAATCGCCGCTTCCACCCGCTCGCACAAGTCGTGCGCCACTGACAGCGTCAGCGTGCCCGGCAACTCCAGGTGCAGTTGTACGAACCAGTGATTGCCCGAAATCCGCGTGCGCAGGTCGTGGGCGCCCAGTACGCCCGGCACGGCCTCGGCCAGTTCGAGCATTTTTGCGCTGACATCCACAGGCAGTTCAGCGTCCATCAGCACCGACACCGTCTCCCGGGCAATGGAAATCGCGCTCCACAAAATGTAGAAGGCGATCGCCAGACCAAAATAAGCGTCCAGCTGGGAGTAGCCGAAATAGGCCAGACCCAGCGCCAGCATGATGCTGAAGTTGAGCAGCAGGTCAGAGCGATAGTGCAGGGAGTCCGCGCGTATCGCCGCTGAACCGGTGGCCTTCACCACGCGGTGCTGCAACATCAGCAACGCGATCGTCAGGCCAATCGACAACACCATCACCAACAGACCCAAACCCGGATCGCCGAGGGGTTGCGGGTGCTGGATGCGGTCGACCGCCTGAAAACCGATCAAGAACGCACTCACCGCAATGAACAACGCCTGGGCCATGCCCGACAGCGCCTCGGCCTTGCCGTGGCCGTAGCGATGATCGTCATCGGCCGGCCGCAACGCGTAATGCACGGCCAGCAGATTGAGGAATGACGCCGCGCCGTCGAGCATCGAATCCGTCAGGCCGGCCAGCAGGCTGACCGATCCGCTGAGCCACCACGCAACCGCTTTGGCAACGATCAGAATGCTCGCCACGGCAAGCGAGGCACGGGTTGCCAGACGCAGTAAGCGGGCGTGTTCGGGGCTGGTACTCATGGCGCTTCCTTCAAATCATAAAGCTCAAGCGGACGGTACAAGGCCCAGGGAGGCAAGTTGCTGCGTGCTGCCTTTGTGCTGGATCAGACGAGGGTCATCCAGCGGCAACGTGCGGCCAAGCTCGGTTTGAATAATGGCTTGCAGCTTGGCGTTGTCGACTGTGCCGTCAGTGCGCACGGCAGGTTCGAGCTTTTGCGGATCGATCTGAGCGTGGGTGCCGCCTGGCAGGTAGATCGCGCCAGTGGCGAAGTCCACACCGAAGGCGATCACGCCGGGGATGATGTAGAACAACAGGCCGATGGCGTCGAGTATCACGATGGCCGGATCCATTCGGCCGCTGCCCTGAATCTGGCCACGGCGCTCGGGGTAAAAAATACTGCCGCACGCGGTGAGCTGTGTCAGCAGCGTGGCAACCAGAACGCCGCCAATCAAACGGGAAGGAATGCGCATGGGGTATCTCCTCATAAGAAGTCGCAACTATACAAGGCAAATGCCTAATCAATAAGAGTATCCGTGGGAGGAGACAGTTCTTTGAAGGCATGAGCAAAAGCCGCATCGGCTCGCCGTATAATCGTCGCCCTGTTTCTGGAGGTCACATGAATTCTTTGCCCATCGATGCCGTTCTGCCCGCCCTGCGCCAGGCCCTTGCCGACCGGGACGAGGCCGTGCTCGAGGCGCCGCCGGGCGCGGGCAAGACTACCCGTGTGCCGCTCGCGCTGTTACAAGAGTCCTGGCTGGCGGGGCAGACGATCCTGATGCTGGAGCCCCGGCGTCTGGCTGCTCGTGCTGCTGCTGAAAGACTGGCGAGCGAACTGGGGGAAGGCGTCGGCGAGACCGTGGGTTATCGGATTCGCCTGGACAGCAAAGTCGGCCCCAACACGCGCATCGAAGTGGTCACCGAAGGCATCCTCACCCGGCGCTTGCAGGAAGACCCTTCGCTGGAAGGTGTCGGGCTGCTGATCTTCGATGAATTTCATGAACGGAGCCTCGACGCTGATCTTGCGCTGGCCCTGAGCCTCAACGGTCGCGCGCTGTTTCGTGACGAGCAGCCGCTTAAAATTCTGCTGATGTCGGCGACCCTTGAAGGCGCGAGGCTGTCGAGCTTGCTCAACGATGCGCCGGTGATCAGCAGCGAAGGGCGCATGTTTCCGGTGTCGATGCAGTGGGGGCGGCCGTTTCAGCCGGGGGAGTTCATCGAGCCGCGGGTGGTGCAGACCGTGCTCGACGCGCTGGGCAACGAGTCCGGCAGCGTGCTGGTATTCCTGCCGGGGCAGGCCGAAATTCGTCGGGTCAATCAGCAGCTGACCGAGGCCGTCGGCGATCGGAGCGACGTGCTGCTGTGCCCGCTGCATGGCGAGCTTGACCTGAGCGCCCAGCGGGCGGCGATCGAACCTGCACCCAAGGGCAAGCGCAAAGTCGTGCTGGCCACCAACATCGCCGAAACCAGCCTGACCATTGATGGCGTGCGGGTGGTCATCGACGCGGGGCTGGCGCGGGTGCCGCGTTTCGATCCCGGCAGCGGCATGACGCGCCTCGATACCCAGCGGATTTCCAGGGCCAGCGCCACGCAGCGCGCGGGCCGGGCCGGGCGGCTTGAGCCGGGCGTGTGTTATCGACTGTGGTCCGAGGCGCAGCACGATCAGCTGGCGGCGTACGGCGCGGCGGAAATTCTTCAGGCCGACCTTGCCGGCCTGGCATTGCAACTGGCGCGGTGGGGCGTCGAACCGGCGCAGCTGACGTGGCTGGACCTGCCGCCTGCCGCCGCTTATGCCCAGGCGCAGGACCTGCTGGCTCGGCTGGGCGCTCTGACGCGCAAGCCGGGTGAGGACTGGAAACTCACACCCCACGGCCAGTCGATGGCGGAGGTGCCCGCGCACCCACGCATCGCCCATTTGCTGCTGCGAGGTCACGAGCTGGGTCTGGGCCCACTGGCGTGCGACGTCGCAGCATTGCTCGGCGAACGGGACATTCTGCGCGGCGCCGGTGCCGATCTGCACAGTCGGCTGACGTTGCTGGCGGGCGCAGAACGCGCCACGAAAGGCGCGCAGGGCGGGGTGCAGCGAGCGCGGCAGTTGTCCCGCCAATATCGCGGGTATCTGAGGGGCACGGCCCGGAAACCGGTCGCCGATCCTGATCACCCACGCTGGCTCGGCGCACTGTTGGCGCTGGCCTATCCCGACCGCATTGCACAACAACGCCGTACTGGCGGCGCGGAATATCGACTCGCCAACGGCCGCGCCGCACTGTTCGCCGAGCCAGACGCGCTGATGAAACAGCCGTGGCTGGTGGTCGCCGATCTGGGCAGCCGGCAAGGCCAGCGCGAAGAGCGCATCTATCTGGCCGCCGAGTTCGATCCCGACCTGTTCAACACGGTGCTCGCCGAACAGGTGACGCAGTTCGATCAACTGGACTGGGACGAGCGCGAAGGCGTGTTCCGCGCCGAACGTCAGCGCAAGGCCGGGGAGCTGATCATCAGCCGCGAGCCGCTCACTGGCCTGGACGATTCAGCAAGGGGTCAGGCGCTGCTGGCGTTGGTGCGACGCAAGGGCCTGGAACTGTTGCCATGGACACCGGAGCTGCGCCAGTGGCAGGCGCGAGTCGGTCTGCTGCGTCAGATGGATCTGCAAAAGCTCAGCGAAAGCGAGTGGCCTGATGTGAGCAACGATGGGTTGCTGACGACGCTGGAGCACTGGCTGCTGCCGTATTTGGGCAAGGTCACGCGACTGAGCCACTTTGGCAATCTGGACCTGTCATCGATCCTCCACAACCTGCTGCCATGGCCCTTGCCCCAGCGGCTGGACGAGTTAGCGCCGCACCACCTGACCGTGCCGTCGGGTTCATCGGTGCGCCTGGATTACAGCGAATCCCCGCCCATTCTGGCGGTGCGCCTGCAGGAACTCTTCGGCCTGGCCGACACGCCGCGGATCGCCAATGGCCGGCAGGTCGTCAAACTGCACCTGCTGTCCCCCGCACGGCGCCCGGTGCAAGTCACCCAAGACCTCGCCAACTTCTGGCGCAGCACCTATGCCGAGGTGAAGAAGGACTTGAAGGGGCGGTATCCGAAGCACTATTGGCCGGACGATCCGTTGATTGCCGAACCGACCGCGCGGGTGAAGCCGAGGAAGTGATTCTGCAACTCTGCCCATATCAATGCTTAATGTTTTAACGCGTTAACAACAAAGCTCATGGTTGTTAACGCATCAATGCAAAACCTTTCGAGACTTCGTTATTAACGTTTTGAATTTGGCGTAATAGTTTCAGGCAGAAAAATGGCGCCATGCTTTCGAGTAATGATCATGTTGCCAGTTTGAAAGGCGGTCGGCCGAATTGAGGTTGATAGTTGGCGCCAATAAAAAGAGAACGTTTATTTCGTCTGTCGACTGGCGAAGTGCGATAACTCGTATATAACTAGCGAGAGCTCCAATCTATTGGGGTTAATAGCAGGCAGCATCCCAGGCCTTGTCCGCAGGGCCCTTCGACCATTCGTTGCTGCAACGGCATACGTACCGCACATCCGTCCCTGATATTGAAGCTGATGCCGCAGCACAGATGTTTTAGGGCCACTCTCGATGATCAACGCCGACAGTTATTTTAAAAAGGATGACTTTCCATGCACGCACGTAAAGCACTTTTGTCCCTCGCGGTCCTGGCTGCACTGTCTGGATCCGCCATGGCAGACTCCAGCACCGTGAATACCACCCAGGACGGCACAAGTAATAGCCTGAACGCCGAGCAGCGAGGCGCGACCCAGTCGACGGTCAACATTAATCAGACGGGCACCCGGAACGGCGCAGGCGCTCTTCAGAGTGCGACCTACAGCACTCTGAGCATCAAGCAGGATGGTTTCTCCAACTTCACTTCGGCCAAGCAGGCCGGAAACAACAACACGGCCACCGTGACGCAAAAGGGCGGCGGTAGTTCGCTGCCTCAAGTCGCGGAGCTAGACCAGTCCGGCAGCTACAGTACCGCCACTATCGCCCAGGATAACAATAACCGCACAAGCGCCAGCATTACTCAAGGCGGCGGGAGCTATAACACTGCGAGTCTTTACCAGGCAAGTAACAGTACCATTGTCGGGGGCGGTGTTAGTCAATCGGGCAGCTATAACGTTGGCAGCCTTACACAGCAAAACAACAACAACACGGTGACCGGCTCTGTTATACAGTCGGGCAACAGCAACACCGGTACGGTTTTGCAGCAGCACAACTCGAATCGGGTGTCGGCCATTCTGCAGCAGAACGGCAACAGCAACACCGGCTCCATTCAGCAAACCAATACTCAAGTGACCTCCGCCAGCATGCTGCAGAGCGGTGACTTCAACACCGCCACTCTGTATCAGACCGGCTACGGGATGAAAGGTGATGTCCAGCAGCGCGGTAACAACAACTTTTCGTCCAGCACCCAGAGCGGCGCCTTTAACGAAGAAACCCTGCTACAGACCGGCAACAACAACCGCGCTGTGGTCAGCCAGACCGGCGTCGGCGGCGGTTTGTTAGGCGGCACTAACCTGGTAGGTGTCACTCAGACCGGCAACAACATGGTCGCCAACGTCAGCCAGACGGGCGGCGGCGGCAACACCGCCACCATCTACCAACATTAAGATGCCTTACCCCGCCACGGAGCGGCGGGGTTTCTTTGGCGAATTGGACGCCGTATTGATCCATGCAGCAAAACAGCACACGCCGGAGCGCCGGGGTTAGCCAAAAAGGCACACGTGGGTGACCTGTGCATTTACTCGCCCGCCATGGGCACCTTCAAGCGCGCAATCACCGGCATGTGATCAGAAATCAGCAACGTATCTGCCTGCCTCACCCGCGCCTCGACCCGCTTCAGCTTCGGGCTGTAGAACAGAAAATCCTGCGTGCGATCCGGGCCGCTGATGCGGGGGTCGTTGGGGAAGCGGGTATACCACTTGCGACGGTCCTCACCGGTCACGTCTTCATTGCTCGGGATCATCGGGAAGGTTTCCCACAAGCTCTGTAGCTCACTCGCCGCTGAATAGGGTGCGCGCTGTTCGAGCGGTAGCCGCTGATATTGGCCCTGTGGCAACAGATTGAAATCCCCTCCACTTATCCACAGCGTGCCGTTCTGTTCGAAGGTTTGCTGCAACTGACGAACCGCCGCGACTTGGCGCTGTTGCACGTCGCTGTCTGATTCGGCATCGCTCAAGTGCGTATTGGTCACGGCCAGGCGCCCACCATCTTTTAGCGGCAGGTGGCTGACAAGCAGAGCAGGCTGGGGTTGAAACAGGCGGCTGATGAAGTGGCCGGACGGCGAGGGCAGTTGCAGGCGTTCGGCGCTGTCCATCTGGTAGCGGCTCAGTGTCGCCAGCTTGCGGCCGACGCTGCCGAAGATGTGGCGATCCGGCACGAAATCGGACTTCCAGTAAAACGCCTCGCTGCTGCAGGGGTACAGATCGGCGACGCGCGCCTGGAGGAGCGCGAGTTGATTGCCGTAGTCGGTGTTCTTCGCGCCGTCGTCGACTTCCTGTAGCAAGACGATGTCCGGCTGTTCGTCGCGAATGACCCGGGCCACTTCATCAAGGTTGTATGCCAGGTCTTCCGGGGTCGGGCGCTCGTCAGGGCCGCTGCCGTCGGGCAGGTCGTACCAGAAGACATAGCGTTTGCCGGCCAGGTACTGAATGTTCCAGGTCATCACTTTGAGCGTCTGACCCGGCGCCAATACCGGTGGTTTTCCGTCCATCGCGTTGCAGGACGCCGCCACATTCTCGTGTCGGGCAGGGTGCCAGGTCATGTCATAAAGCAGTATCACGAACAACCCGGCGCACACCGCGAGGTAGATCAGATACCGCACAGGACGCGCCATCTTCTCAAACCGACCGCGCGGGTGGGTCGATGAGCATGAACAAGCGGAACATCACCACGCTGATAAACAGCTGCAGGAAGCTGGAGATACTGTCCACGGCGATCGACAGCGTCGGGCTCTGCTGGTCCGGCAGCACGTAATAGCTCAGTGCTTCAAGCAGCGACAGCGGGATATAAACGCACAGCACGCAGGTGAAAATCCGCACCACGTGGCCCTGGGTCATCCTGAAACTTTCGCGCATCGCCTCCAGCGGCCCCATCCCGCGCAACACCAGCAGGTATTCGGACAGCACCAGTTTGATCATCACCCACACGCCCGGCAGGATGAACAGCGACATGCCGGCCATGATCAGCAGCGTGCTCAGCGCCGTCAGCACCGCGAAGGTGGGCCACATGCGCAACGCAACGGCCCACAGGCTGGATTTGACCGGCTCTTCGCCCCGGGTCTTGGCGTCTAGAAAAAGAATCAGCGCGCCGGTGTAGAGCGGATAGAACAGCAGCCCGATCAACAGTTGTGCGACCCCGGAGCTCTGCCCGAAGCCGATGAGCTGCTTGGTCAGGGCCTCCAGCACGACCAGCGGCAGGCACAGCGTAAGAATGCTGCCGAAGTTGCGTCGGAAGAAGTACAGCGAGTCTTGCAGAATGGTCAGCGGATTCATGAACGGATCACAGGGATAAGCAGGCCGACACTGTAACGTAGCGCCGCAGAACCGGCCAACCGGCGGCGGCAGAGCGGCCTTCTTAACTTTTTTTACATCCTATTGAAACGCCCTTGAACAGCCCCATTACTGGAGGTGTCTGGGCAATGGCTCAGAACAGAATTCCTACGGCAATCTAACGAGGTCGCCATGAACAGCGAAGAACAAACCCTGATCGACGGCTTGTTTGGCAAACTCAAACAGGCAGAAACCGAATCGGCCCCCCGCGATGCGCAGGCCGAGGCGCTGATCAAGGAGCACCTGACTCGCCAGCCCGCTGCGCCTTATTACATGGCGCAGTCGATTCTGGTGCAGGAAGTCGCGATCAAGCAGTTGGAGGCCCAGAGCCGTCAGCGCGACGAACAGATTCAGCAGCTCCAGGCTGAACTGGAGCGGGCCAAATCCGCCACGCCTGCCCCGTCCGGCAGTGGCGGCGGGTTTCTCTCGAGCATCTTCGGCGGCGGTTCGCGCGAGCCACAGGCTCAGCAGCCGGCTTCGTCATTCTCGCGTCCGTCGAACCCACAGCCTTCCACGGGCGGCTGGCGTGAAAGCGGGCCTGCCAGCGCACCGCAGCAGAACTATGCTCAGCCACAGCAGAACTATGCCCAACCGCAACAGGCACCTGCGGCACCCGTCGGCAGTGGCTTCCTGGGCGGCGCGCTGAAAACCGCCGCGGGCGTGGCCGGTGGCGTGATGCTGGCGGAAGGCATCAGCAGCCTGTTCCACCACAACAGTCAGCCGCAGGAAGTCGTCGAGATCATCCAGGAGCAGCCGGCCCAGCCTGCTGCCGAACATGACCAGGGTGGCAGCGGTGGTTGGGGTGATGACCAGCAGCGCGTGACGGGCAATGACAATACCGGCAATGACGCTTGGGGCAGTGATTCCAATGGCTTCGCCGATACCGATTACGGCAGCGACACCGGCGGCGGCATGTTTGACGACGACGATTCGTTCGTCTGACAGCGTAAGTACAAGCCTCACCCCATTGTAGGAGCGCGCTTGCCCGCGAAAACTCGTTCAGACGATAGAGACGTGTCGGATGTACCGGCCTCTTCGCGGGCAAGCGCGCTCCTACACCGTTATGTGATGAGTCGCGACTGCGGTGTGTCAGGAATACAGACCGCGTCCCGCAATCGCCTTCCAACCCAATCCTTCAATCCCTCCCCCAAACTGGCATACTGAGCGCCGGTCCGGTTTTCGGATCCCTGTCGCTTGTCAGCGCATCGAGGAATTTGGGTGAGAAGAATCGCGGTCTTCGCCGACGTACAGAATCTGTATTACACAGTGCGTCAGGCTCACGGTTGTCACTTCAATTACGCCGCCCTGTGGGCTGACATCAGCCAGCGCGGGCAGATCGTCGAGGCGTATGCGTATGCCATCGACCGTGGCGACAGCAAGCAGAAGCAATTTCAGCAGATCCTGCGCAACCTCGGTTTCACCGTCAAACTCAAACCCTACATCCAGCGCAGCGACGGCTCGGCCAAAGGCGACTGGGACGTGGGCATCACCATCGACATCATGGACGTCGCGCCGAATGTCGATGAAGTCGTGCTGGCGTCCGGCGATGGCGATTTTGACCTGTTGCTGGAACGCATCATCAGCAAGCACGGCGTCGAAGCGATTGCCTACGGCGTGCCGGGGCTGACCGCCAATTCGTTGATCCGCGCGGCCAGCCGTTATGTGCCGATCGAGGGCGGGTTGCTGCTCAAGACTTGATGCAACGCGCGCTTTCAAGCGCTACGAAACGGTAGAGCCGGCTTGCTGGCGAACCCGCTCCGTCAGATCAACAGTTCCGACTGACCTATCGCGTTCGCCACCGTCGTAACATCCGGCAGCCCCTACAGCCGCCCCTTGCGATACCCGACCCGACGCGGTCTCCGCGCACCGCTACTCCTTAAAATGCAAAACCAGCTATTTCTGAAGGCCACTCCATGCAAGAACGTATCGCCGTCATCGACTTCGAAACCACCGGCATTTCCCCCAGCAGCTACTGCCGCGCCACGGAAATCGCCGTGGTGATCGTGGAGCAGGGCGTTATTGTCGAGCGCTATCAAAGCCTGATGAACGCTGGCGTGCGCATTCCGTCTTTCATCGAGTCACTGACCGGCATCAGCAACAGTATGCTGCGCACGGCGCCGCCGGCTGACCGCGTCATGAACGAAGTCGCCGAGTTCGTCGGCCTGACGCCGCTGGTGGCGCACAACGCCTCATTCGACCAGAAGTTCTGGGACTTCGAGCTGGCTCGCATCAAGCGCAATCGCGTGCAGAGCTTCGCCTGCTCGATGCTGCTGGCACGTCGCCTTCTGCCCCATGCGCCGAACCATAAACTCGGCACGTTGACCAGTTGGGCCGGCTTGCCCCACACCGGCAAGGCTCACCGGGCCATGGCCGACGCGGAAATGGCCGCCAACCTCACGCTGCACCTGGGCCACCAACTGCGCGACACCCACGGCCTCGCCGGTGTTTCTCACCAGTTGCTGTGTACGCTGCAAAAAGTCCCGGCGAAGAAAATCGCCGATGCCATCAGCAAGCACCGAGGCCTCGCCGCTCAGTAGGACCGGCGGATGAACGCGTGCTGTTAGTAGGACCGGCTTCAGCCGGGAAGAGGCCAGCGTGTTCGACATCACTTTTGCAGCGTGGCAACCGACGCCTTCCCGGCTAAAGCCAGTCCTACGGGTGTACGCGGTCGGTTAGTGGGACCGGCTTCAGCCGGGAAGAGGCCAGCGTATTCGACATCAAATGTGCAGCGTGCCAACCGACACCATCCCGGCTAAAGCCAGTCCCACTGGATGAACACGTGCCCTTAGTGGGACCGGCTTCAGCCGGGAAGAGGCCATCGTGTTCGACATCACTTTTGCAGTGCGGCAACCGACGCCTTCCCGGCTAAAGCCAGTCCTACGGGTGTACGCGGTCGGTCAGTGGGACCGGCTTCAGCCGGGAAGAGGCCAGCGTGTTCGACATCACTTTTGCGTTGTGACACCTGACGCCCTCCCGGCTAAAGCCAGTCCCACTGTATGAACTCGTGCCCTTAGTGGGACCGGCTTCAGCCGGGAAGAGGCCAGCGTGTTCGACATCACTTTTGCAGCGTGCCAACCGACACCATCCCGGCCAAAGCCAGTCCCACTGGATGAATGCGTGCCCTTAGTGGGACCGGCCAAAGCCAGTCCCACTGGATGAACGCGTGCCCTTAGTGGGACCGGCTTCAGCCGGGAAGAGGCCCGTTCGCGCACCATCATTTTTGCGATGTGCCAACCGACACCATCCCGGCTAAAGCCAGTCCCACTGGATGAATGCGTGCTGTCAGTGGGCCCGGCTTCAGCCGGGAAGAGGCCAGCGCGTTCGACATCACTTTTGCGGCGTGACACCTGACGCCTTCCCGGCTAAAGCCAGTCCCACTCGATGAATGCGTGCTGTCAGTAGGACCGGCACTTCTGTGCGCAAGAAAGTGTACGGGTCGAATAAACCCCATTTGTAACTGACGCCTGCGGCTCGGACATTTCTAGAATCAGTCCCACAATAAACGACCGTACTAGAGCCTTTCATGCCTGCCGCCCGCCGTTTTCCCCTGCTGCTCATCGGGGCCTTTTTCGCGCTTTATGTGATCTGGGGCTCAACCTATCTCGCCATCCGCATCGGTATCGAAACCTGGCCTCCGCTGATGATGGCCGGGGTGCGCTTCACTATCGCCGGTTCCATCCTGTTTGCCTTCATGCGCTTTCGTGGCGCGCCGATGCCGACCTGGAAACAGTGGAAATCCGCAGCAATGATCGGCTTTCTGTTACTCGCCTGCGGCAATGGCGGCGTGACCCTCGCAGAGCACGCAGGCGTTGCCTCCGGCGTCGCGGCACTGGCCGTCGCCGTGGTGCCGTTGTTCACTTTGCTGTTCGGCCTGATCTGGGGCCATCGCAACACCGGCCTTGAGTGGGCCGGCATTTTGCTCGGCCTCGTCGGCATTTCCATGCTCAACCTCGGCTCGAACCTGCAAGCCAGCCCCATGGGCGCCGCGCTGGTGATCTTCGCCGCCGCGACCTGGGCGTTCGGTTCGGTGTGGAGCCGCTACCTGCCACTGCCCGCCGGACCCATGGCCAGCGCCTGCGAAATGCTGGTGGCCGGCGCGGTGCTGTTGCTGGGCAGCTTCATCAGCGGCGAACGCATGACCCAATCCCCCGGCCTGTCCGGCTGGCTGGTGATGGCGTATCTGGTGGTGTTCGGCTCCATCGTAGCGTTCAGCTCCTACATGTACCTGCTGAAGAACGTGCGGCCCGCCGCCGCGACCAGCTATTGCTACGTCAACCCGGCGGTGGCGGTGTTGCTGGGCGTGTTGTTCGCCGGCGAACACATCGGCTGGGCGGAAGGTGCAGCGATGGCGGTGATCATCAGCGCCGTCGTGCTCATCGGCCTGCCACAGTGGCGCAAGCAGAAACCGTTGCAGAAAGGGTAAACTGCGCGCCATTGTCTTCTACAGACTCTTGTGCGCTGACCTTTTTCCAACGGTACTGAAATGACATTCGCCTCCCTCGGCCTGATCGAACCCCTGCTGCGTGCCCTCGAAACACTGGGCTACCAGACTCCCACCCCCGTTCAGGCCCAGGCGATTCCGCCCGTGCTCGAAGGCCGCGACCTCATGGCCGCCGCCCAGACCGGCACCGGCAAGACCGCAGGTTTCGCGCTGCCATTGCTGCAACGCCTGACCATGGAAGGCCCGAAGGTCGCCGCCAACTCCGTGCGTGCGCTGGTGCTGGTGCCAACCCGCGAACTGGCCGAGCAGGTTCACGAAGCCATCGCGCAATACGCCGAACACCTGCCGCTGACCACGTACGCGGCGTACGGCGGCGTCAGCATCAATCCGCAGATGATGAAACTGCGCCGTGGCGTTGACGTACTGGTCGCCACCCCCGGCCGCCTGCTCGACCTCTATCGCCAGAACGCCGTGAAGTTCTCCCAGCTACAGACCCTGATTCTCGACGAAGCCGATCGCATGCTCGATCTCGGCTTTTCCGAAGAACTGCGCGACATCTACGCCGCGCTGCCGAAACGCCGCCAGACGCTGCTGTTCTCCGCGACCTTCTCCGAGGCGATCCGTGCGCTGGCCGGGCAGATGCTCGACAACCCGCTGACCATCGAAGTCAGCCCGCGTAACGTCGCGGCGTCCTCGGTCAAGCAGTGGATTGTCACCGTCGACAAGAAGCGCAAGAGCGAGCTGTTCATTCATCTGCTCAAGAAGCATCGCTGGGGGCAGGTGCTGGTGTTCGCGAAAACCCGCGTCGGCGTCGACCAGCTGGTGGAGCGCCTGCAAGGCCTGAGTCTCAACGCAGACGGCATTCATGGCGACAAACCCCAGGCCACTCGCCAGCGCGCGCTGGATCGGTTCAAGAGCGGTGACGTGCAGATCCTCGTCGCGACCGATGTGGCGGCTCGCGGTCTGGACATCGACGACCTGCCGACCGTGGTCAACCTCGACCTGCCGATCGTCGCCGAAGACTACATCCACCGCATTGGTCGCACCGGCCGCGCGGGCCAGACCGGTGAGGCGATCTCCCTGGTGTGCGCCGACGAAGTCGACCTGCTCAGCGCCATCGAAATGCTGACCCGCCAGACCCTGCAACGCCGCGAAGAACCCGATTTCATCCCGGAACACCGCGTGCCGGCCACCGACGCGACCGGGCAGATTCTGAAGAAACCGAAAAAGCCAAAGAAACCCAAAACCAGTGGCGGAGGCGGCAAACGCAATCTGGGCAAATGGGTCGATAGCGGCGAAGCGGCAGCTGAAGTACCGGCCATCAAGCCAGTGCGCAAAGTCCCGGTGTTCAACACGGGGCCGCGCAAGCGTAAGCCATAACAGGTAATTGAATACCCTGTAGTAATAATGGATATTGCCGTTAAAATGCGGTCTGTTCATTTCGTTGATCGTCGGAACTTATGTTCAGACGCATCCGACAGTCGATTCGCACAAGAGGCTGACCATTCTCTGGCACCCTCGCTTTCCATGGACCCGGCAGCGCGCAAAGTTGCCAACAATCAGGGTATGAAATTCGCGTGAAGATCTTAGTTACTGGCGGCGCAGGCTTCATCGGCTCAGCAGTCGTACGGCACATCATTGCCAACACCACCGATTCGGTCGTCAACCTCGACAAGCTGACTTACGCGGGTAACCTCGAGTCGCTGCAAACAGTTGACCAGAACGAGCGCTATGCCTTCGAACACGTCGACATCTGCAATCGCGAAGACCTTGATCGTGTGTTCCGCGAACATCAGCCGGATGCCGTGATGCACCTGGCTGCCGAGTCCCATGTTGACCGCTCCATCAGCGGGCCTTCCGAGTTCATTCAGACCAACATCATCGGCACTTACGTGTTGCTTGAAGCCGCACGCGGTTATTGGTCAGCGCTGGACGATAGCCGGAAATCCGTTTTCCGTTTTCACCACATTTCGACTGACGAAGTGTACGGCGATCTCCATGGGCCGGAAGATCTCTTCACCGAGACCACTCCGTACCAGCCAAGCTCCCCGTATTCGGCCAGCAAGGCGAGCTCCGACCACCTCGTCCGCGCCTGGGCTCGCACCTATGGCCTGCCGACGCTGGTCACCAACTGCTCGAACAACTACGGGCCGTTCCACTTCCCCGAGAAGTTGATCCCGTTGGTCATTCTCAACGCGCTGGAAGGCAAGCCGCTGCCGATCTATGGCAAAGGCGACCAGATCCGCGACTGGCTGTTCGTCGAAGACCACGCCCGTGCGCTGTATAAGGTCGTTACCGAAGGCGAAGTGGGCGAGACCTACAACATCGGCGGTCACAACGAAAAACAAAACATTGAAGTCGTGCGCACCGTTTGTGCATTGCTCGACGAATTGCGTCCTGATTCAGCGTTCCGTCCTCACGTTGAACTGCTGACCTATGTTCAAGACCGTCCTGGCCACGATCTGCGTTATGCGATCGATGCCAGCAAGATTCAGCGCGAGCTGGGCTGGGTTCCCGAAGAAACCTTCGAATCCGGCATCCGCAAAACCGTGCAGTGGTACCTCGACAATCCTGAGTGGGTTTCGCACGTCAAAAGCGGCAGCTACCAACAGTGGATCGACAAGAACTACGCAGAGCGCGATGACAAAGAATGAAAATTCTCCTGCTCGGTAAAAACGGCCAAGTCGGTTGGGAGCTGCAACGCGCCTTGAGCGTGTTGGGTGAAGTGATTGCACTTGATCGCCATCCGGCCGCCACTCCCTACGGCACGCTGGTGGGCGATTTGTCGGACCTCACCGGTCTGCGTGAAGCCATTCGCAGCGTGTCGCCGCAGGTCATCGTCAATGCTGCTGCTTACACCGCAGTGGACAAAGCCGAAACCGAGCGTGAACTGGCACACACCATCAACGCGTTGGCGAGCCAGGTGATGGCTGAAGAAGCAAAGCGTCTCGACGCGCTGCTGGTGCACTACTCGACCGACTACGTGTTCGACGGCAGTGGCATGAAGCCGTGGAAAGAGACCGACGCCGTCGCGCCGGTCAATTATTACGGCGCCACCAAGCTGGAAGGCGAACAGTTGATTGTCGCTTCTGGCTGCAAGCACCTGATATTCCGCACCAGCTGGGTGTATGCAGCACGGGGCAACAACTTTGCCAAAACCATGCTGCGACTGGCCAAGGACCGCGCTTCGCTGAACGTGATTGCCGATCAGGTCGGAGTGCCGACAGGCGCTGATCTGTTGGCAGACGTGGCCGTTGCGGCCTTGCAGAAAGCCCTTATGAATCCGGAGCTGTGCGGCATCTACCATCTGGCGCCAACAGGTGAAACGTCTTGGCACGCTTACGCGAGCTACGTCATCGATTTCGCTCGCGCCAACGGTGAAGTGCTGGCGGTGGAGACGATCAATCCGATTCCGACCACCGACTACCCGACACCCGCCAGCCGTCCGCTGAATTCCCGTCTTGCGACGGACAAGCTTCGCGACACCTTTTCTCTGCACTTGCCGGACTGGCAAAGTGGCGTAACCCGCATGCTTATGGAAGCTCTGAACAAATGAACAAGACCAATCGTAAAGGAATCATCCTGGCTGGCGGCTCGGGCACACGTCTGCACCCGCTGACCCTGGGCGTTTCCAAGCAGATGCTGCCGATCTACGACAAACCGATGATTTTCTACCCGCTGTCGGTTCTGATGCTGGCCGGCATGCGCGAGATCCTGATCATCTCGACGCCTGAAGATTTGCCGAGCTTCCGCAAATTGCTCGGCGATGGCAGCCAATACGGCATTGAACTGACCTACGCCGAACAGCCTAGCCCTGATGGCCTGGCCCAAGCCTTCATCATTGGCGAGGAGTTCATCGGCAAAGACCCTTGCTGTCTGATCCTGGGCGACAACATCTTCTACGGCCAGCACTTCTCGGACAACCTGCGCGCAGCGGGCGAGCAGACCGAAGGCGCAACCGTGTTCGGTTACCACGTCAATGACCCAGAGCGTTTTGGTGTGGTTGAGTTCGACAAGGACGGACGCGCACTGAGCATCGAAGAAAAACCAACCGCGCCGAAATCAAGCTATGCAGTGACCGGTCTGTATTTCTACGACAACCAGGTTGTCGAGATTGCGAAAAATATCAAACCGTCCGAGCGCGGCGAGCTTGAGATCACCGACGTCAACCGTGCCTACCTTGAGCAGAAGAGCCTGACCGTGCAAATGCTGGGTCGCGGCTTTGCTTGGCTGGACACTGGTACTCATGAGTCGCTGCTGGAAGCCAGCCACTTCGTGCATACCATCGAACAGCGCCAAGGCTGGAAAGTGGCATGCCTCGAAGAGATCGGCTACACCAACGGCTGGATCACCAAAGAACAGGTTGCTTCCCAAGCCAATAAGCTGAAGAAAACCGGTTACGGCCAGTACCTTCAAAAGATGCTGGATCACGGCAACGCGTGATGGACCTTTGACCGAATAGGCTGCCAACAGCATGTCTTTTGAGTTACCCGAAGTCGCTGTGCTGTTGGCTGCCTATAACGGCATGTCGTGGATAGAGGAGCAGCTAGCCTCTATCCTCGCGCAGACCGGCGTCCATGTAAGCATCTTCATCAGCGTCGACCCCTCGACCGACGGCACCGAAGGCTGGTGCGCCGAATACGCGTCGAACCACCCCAATGTCACCTTGCTGCCGGCTGCCGGACCCTTCAAAGGAGCCGCACGCAACTTCTTCCGCCTGCTACGCGATGTCGATTTCAGTGAATCCGACTTCGTGTCCTTCTCCGACCAGGACGACATCTGGTATCCCGACAAGCTCGAACGTGCGATTGCAAAGCTTCGCTCGGAAGACATTGATGGATACTCCAGCAACGTCGTCGCCTTCTGGCCCAATGGCCGGCGAATGCTTGTCGACAAGGCTCAGCCTCAAGTGCAATGGGACCACCTGTTCGAAGCGGCCGGACCAGGTTGCACCTATGTGCTCAAGCCTGCGCTGGCGGCAGGGTTCAAGAAGCTGGTAGTAGAAGAGTGGAGCAGGGTGCAGGACGTCGCGTTGCATGACTGGTTTTGCTACGCGTATGCGCGGAGTCACGAATTTCGGTGGTTTATTGATCCGGTGCCTGGGATGGATTATCGGCAGCATGCTAGTAATCACGTAGGCGTGAATGCGGGGTTTAAGCAGTCAGTCGCCCGGTTTAAGAGAATGTGGCAGGGGTGGTGGTTCACACAGATCTACCTGATTGAGGCGCTGGTCATCCCGGGACCTTTGCCAGGGTTGCCGCAGGTGCCATTTAGCAGAGTGGGTCTACTCAGATATGCAATGTCTGCTAATAAATTCAGACGCCGGCGACGTGACCAGATTGCTGTGGCACTGATTTTTATCTGTAAAGTGTGGAGCCCCATATGACGGAGCCCGTTTAAGGTGTCAGTGTGAAACGTTTTAGGTGTCCGGGAATTGCGCCCGCAGGCACGGTTGCTAGGCTAATGCGATAAGCGCCGGAAGTACGTTGTCTTCGACACAGTGCTTAGCGCAGAACACATCGCTCGAATTTTTAAGTGGGTCAAAATGCAGAATAATCTCACCGTTCAATCCATTTCCGCCTCGTCCCAGGTCAGAAGCGCCCAAAAAGGCCAACGTCCTGTGGTGTTTTGGCTAACGGGACTGAGTGGCTCGGGAAAGTCATCCTTAGCCGATGCGCTTGAGCAGAAATTGATGGCGCAAGGCCGTCATACCTACCTGTTGGATGGCGATAACGTACGGATGGGCCTTTGCAAGGACCTGGGTTTTAACGACCAGGACCGAGTGGAAAATATCAGGCGTGTATCGGAAGTCGCCAGACTCTTTGTCGACGCGGGGCTTATCGTAATTACCTCTTTTATCTCGCCTTTTCATCGTGATCGCGCCCTTGCACGTAGCGTGATTGGAGATCAAAGTTTTATTGAGGTTTTTATGAGTACACCGTTAAGTGAATGTGAGCGCCGCGATCCGAAGGGGCTGTATGGACGGGCTCGTCAGGGTCTCATAAAAAACTTCACTGGCATCGACTCGCCTTATGAGCCGCCCGTTAACCCAGATATCGTCATAGATACGCTTGAGCATTCCATAGACGAAAGTGTTGCGATAGTCATGAAGTTTTATGAGCAGTGGCAGTCACGATGAAGCGACTAGTGATAATAGGTGCAGGCTTTAGCGGAGCAGCGACTGCCATTCAGCTTCTCAGGAAGCTTCCCAATGACGTCGAGCTTGTTATCATCAATCGCTCAGGGAGGATGGCAAAGGGACTTGCTTACGGTACTAACAGCCCTTATCACCTCCTGAACGTACCCGCCGGCAACATGTCGGCCATTGCAGATGATCCCGGCTCCTTTCTCCGCTACTGTCAGGCGAAAGATCCCCTTATTCATTCTGGAAGCTTTGTTTCCCGTGCGCTTTACGGGACTTACCTCGAGCAGTTACTAGCGGATGAGGAGGCCACATCCTCGGTGTCATGCGTACGGATCGCGGGTGGAGTTACCTGCATCGACCAACTTGGCAGTGTGGCGGTATTGCAGTTGGATACAGGCGAGGAGATCATTGCCGACCACGTTATTTTAGCCGCCGGCAACTTCCCTCCGCACAACCCGGGAATGGTCGCCCCGATTCAACGCTCAACCGCTTATATCCCGGATCCCTGGTCGGGACCCATCTCGATCGAAGATAAATCCCACGTGCTGTTGATTGGGAGTGGACTGACAGCGATTGATACACTGATTGCATTGATGCATTCAGCACCTGGCGCCAGCGTAACAATGATTTCGCGAAGGGGACTGGTTCCGCGTGGGCATCGCGACGCGCTGCCTGCTGTCAAATTTACAACGAATATACAAGCGGAAATACTTACACTTCCACCTTCCATTACACGCTATGTGCGTGCAATCAGGGCAGAGATAGCAAAGTCGCCTGAGCATTGGCGAGAAGTCATCACCGCATTACGGCCGGTGAGCTCTGCAGTCTGGCAAAAGCTAGGAGTGAGCGAGCGGAGAAGGTTTCTAAGGCATTTGCAGCCATATTGGGACGCGCATCGTCACCGCCTCGCCCCTGACTCGTACCGGCTTTTTGAAACAGCTCTGCATAACCGAAAAGTAAAAAAGCTGTCCGGGCGCATAGTGGAAGTGCTTGAAAGAAACGGGCGGGTTGAAGTCGCTTTGAGATGCAGAGGCACAGCAGATGTGCAGCAACTTCAATTCGATAAAGTTATAAACTGCACGGGGCCTTGTCAAAATGTTGAGCACGTCCAAGATCAATTGATCTCGTTTCTGAAGAGTGCTGGCCTTCTCTCTATCGATCCACTGAGCTTGGGCATCGAGGTCAACGAACAATACCGAGTCCTGTCAAAGGCCGGTGATCCTTTGCCCTGGCTAAGTTACATCGGCCCCATGCTTAAAGCGCAGTTCTGGGAAGCTACTGCCGTGCCAGAGTTACGTGAGCACGCCAGCCATCTGGCTACTAATATCGCGATCCTATTTTCCGAAATGTGAGCTAGGACTTTTAAAGCGGTGTGCGTTGGCATGCCGGGCGGAGGCGAACACTGCGCTCTGGCTGAGCCCCTGCTGCCACGTTTGCACGCAGCAGTAGGTTAATCAGTATTACCCTAACCTCGAATAGAGCTTTTACTGGATCACTACGGTTTTCTTGGTTTGGCAAACATATAACGCATTGCCCTTAGGGATATCAATTGTCACCCCGTATGCGCCTTTGGCAAGCGTGGACGTATCCACAGTGAAGTTAAAGCCAGCGTTGGTTAAATCTTTATTGTTAAACGCCTTTGCCACATCTGGCCGACTGACTTTGACCGGGTTCTTGGCGATGACAGGCTGGCCCTGCGCGCCAGCCAAATGGATTTCCAAATCAGCTACTACTGAATGCTTCGACTCGTCGAATGCCCAGCCGCTAATTTCTACTTTTCCTGGGTTGACATATACGATTGCGTCAGGTTTTCCAGCAATCGACTCTACATTACATTTGTCAGTGGCATATTTGGTGACTGTGGTGTTCTCAGTTTTATCGTTACAGCCTGCCATTAGGGTCGCTGCTGCAACTAGAAAACTGATTTGGGTGAACTTATTCATCGCTACTCCGGTATTCATCGAGATGTGAAAACATTCTACGCCATTAGACATCGCGCGGATGTGTTTCAGCGAGTTTTGTTTGAGCCATTAAGATGTTGCTGGCACATACCGGCCCGGCCCGGGTATGTATTGGTGTCTAGTCCGCATGGGTCTCGCTTGAACCTGATGCCCGTCGAACAAAAGGTAGGTCTGCTCACAGCCGTCCCTTGCATGCCGTTCCCTAGGGAATGGCTTTACATCGGACACGTTGCAATTATGATTACCGCGGTGGCTGGGCCGTTGGCGGGGCAGCCTACCGTTGAAACGTTTGCAGCCTAAGGGCGCGTGGTCTCGTTATTTCATTTGTGCAGGGTTTATATAGTTACCGCCCTTGGCATCCACAAAGCGTTTCACCAAATCCCTGTACTCCAATTCAGTTATCGGACGTGCGGTTTTAAACGCACGAATTTCGATATGTTTATCCATCATAAATATTGAAGGAGGGCGCACTACCGCGGCACCAATGCCTGTGCCTGTGCCTGTGAGCATGTCTTGCTGAATAATTTGCAAATTAAGCTGTTGGTTAGGTTGCATATGTGTTTGAAATGGCACCGCTACCAGAAAAATTGTGCATTTTTTAATATTCGGAGATGGTGGGCCGTCAACGCTGTCTACTTGGCCCAGTTGGATGAGTCGTGTATCGAACGCATGTTTGGCGACATGCGGCAGTAATTGCCAGAGTTCGAGGAATATACCTTGATTTATCTCGGCGCTGGAGGCGATTAGGCAGAATGCTTCGTTTTTATTGTCTGGGAGGTCAAGCCAAGCGGTCAAATCCGAGTAGCCGTCAACATATTTCTGATGTTGCGGAATCCATCTGTTGTAACCGCCGAAGGCTGTCACGCCATAATGTGATCCTCCGTAAAAGGTTGCCCATACCCCTCCTGCAGCCATTAGGCTGCACAACAGAATAGGTACAACTCTGCCAAACCTGCCGTACAAATAAAGTACGAGGCTCGCGATAAAGGCACCAAGTAGTGGCATTGCGAGATAAAAGTGATGTATGCCAGGGCTTTGGATAGAGAGGAACAATGCGCACGCAATGACAGACGATGCCGTCAGAAGAAATAGCAAGCGTCGATCCCGGCCGTAGCGGCACAACATAATGCCGCCAATCAAACATAGCAAAAGAGTGACAAAACCGAAATTTGCAACGAAAGCAGCCCCGTCGTTAAAAAGAGGATTTTTATAGGAGGCGTACAATTGGGAGTAGTCATGTTTGCCGAAGTCCTTGGACCAGACAAAGAGGATCCAACACATGAAGGGCGCTGCTGTGGCCAGCATCAGCAGGGCGGAGGCGATGGCTCTTTTCAGGAGTGTGCGACGGGCCAATTCCGAGCGCAGCATGTCCCAACAAACCTGGATGAACAGTGATACCGTGATCCCTACTGCAGCAAATACATACCAGCGCCTAAAAATAAACATCAGGCTGAACATAAGCCCCAAACTGATGCTTGAACTGATAAGGGCTGTCGACAGTTGGGGCGAGTGAATTTTTTGCTGTCTGGCTATTTCGTTAGTGATCTGAAATGCGTTCAATAACGAGATTACGAATAAAGCCACCCCACCAATATCCGGCATCAAAAATAACGTGGTTCCAAAAAATAAGGGCAGGCCGAGGTAGACGGCGAGAAACGCTAACGCGCACCCCAGTTGTACGTGTGGAGGTTTGCACCGGTCAGTATCTTCAACCAATGTCTTTGCAAGATAGACAACCGACAGATAAGCAGGTACTGCGTACACCGCACCTATAACAAGCGTGTAGACCATTCGCGTGGGATAGCCTACGGCAAGACTGATGAGCGCGGGCACCACTGCGGGCAGCATTGAATAGTCGCTCGCGTAGGAGCTGCTGAATAGCTGTACGGCTTGCCCCCATGAGCCGGCATTAAGTAATTCATATAGCGCTTCGGTCTTCTGCCAATAATTACGGAAGTCCCAAAAAAAAACGTAGGACGTTTCACTTTGAGACCAGAATATAATAAGCTCAACTAAGGTTAGCACTGAAATAGTATGGAAAATAGCGCTACGTATCCCTCTCCGCGTACGTATTATTGGAATCTGTTTCTGTAATATCAGAGTCCCGAGCAGGAGCATAAAAAAGAGACATAAACTTATGGTGACTATTTTGGATAGGAAGGCGACTCCGCTATGGGCGCTAGGCATTTCAAACGCTATTATCGTCGAGTCGTAATCAGGAGAGCTGCCGGGGGGGCCTGTGCCTAGAACAAGATGAATTGAAGAGATTCCGTTAGGCGATATAATTCGCTTCTCTACCCACTTATTATCTAAAAATTCTTGTTGTGGGACGAGAAAACTTTCAACCGAGACCTGATCTCCCTCGCGATTGTAGACGTGAAGATCAATCGAGATGCCGTCGCTGTCGGTCGACTCGTGACCGGTCTTATATAAAGCAGCTCGGGGTTTAGATATAAGCAGCGTGACGTCAGATGGGTTGTCGCTGATATCGACTGTTAGCGCGTTTAACACCAATGCTGTGCCATATGCTGGATGCATGTTGTAACCGTCAACGGTGCGTCCCCATCCACTAATCTTTGCAGCAGGGGCTCTTTCTTCAGTGTGACCATCTGAATAAATTAATGTGGCTGACTTCACGCCCAGGGTCTCGACGTTCAGGCCCCAAGAGAGAGCCAGACCTCCAACAATTGTCGCTCCGATAATGCACGCAGAGAGTTTTCCGAGTTGCACGAGGGTGCGGTGGAGTGCAATCCAGGCGGAGGTTACGACGAGGAAGGCTAAACCTGCAGCAATGACCTGTGCTGCGAGGGTCAGCGCGCTCAACTCTTGATAGAAAGTAAAGGCTACGCACAGAGAGACCGCTAATGCACACCCTGTATAGAGCATTTTTCTGAAGAAGATCAGCATTGTCGATTTCGCTTATGATTAAATTTATATGGAAATAACACACAGCAACATTCATAACTCTCGCGTTTCGGTTTTTTCGTGTGCGCGGAAGACAAAATACCGCGCTAGCAGGTACATTGTGACGGTATACGTCGCCGCTGCGCACACTTGGGCCACGACGGGCTGCAGGTGTATCCATTTCAAGGCTATGTTCAGGGTAAACAGGTTAACGGCAAAGGCCACAAAAAAAGCGATCAGATACCGTACACTTTCGCTGATAAAGTTCCCGCCACTGCGAAAGACGATTTTTTTTGATATAACAAATCCTAGTATGAAACCTACGGTGTAGCCCGCTACGTTTGCACTAATGGGGGTGAGACCGATCGCCATAGCTGCGAATATCACTGCGAAACCTAGTAGGGTATTGACAGTCCCGCTCCCGATATAGCGCCCGAGATAACCCCATTCAGCGCGCCATTTGGACATAATACTGAGCTCCCAATGGTAGATGCTTCAGCCAGGGCTCGATTTTTCGGAAATAGGCCAATGGTTTGGGAAAGAATAGGGTGTACGCGTGTTGCTCACTTACATACCCGGCTTCCTTTGAAAGCGCTATCGCCGTCTTCAAATTCAGCATTTCTGCATCGACATCAAATGGACACCGCTCAAAAATCCAGCGTGTCATTGGGTTGTAGGGGTTGTGCTCAAACATGAACATTTCACCCTGTAGTTCAAGCGACTGCCTGCAGCGTATAAGCGCTTCAAGCCGTTGGTCTACCGGTATGTGGTGGAATACGTTCGCGGCGATGATTACATCGAACTTAACGCCCTCATCCAACTGATCCCAGTCAGAGAAATAGATGGCATCTGGGGAATGGCTTGCGGCCATTTCCAGTGATGCAGGTGAGACGTCATAACCCCATATTTCCGCCGTGGGAAAGTAGTGGCGTAGAAATGGAATGCTCCTACCCGCTCCGCACCCAAAGTCGAGAACTCGACAGGTTATTCTTGACTTTATAATCTTTGCCACAAGCGCGATTTTGTATTCCGCAAAATAGGTATCGTCGCTGAGCGTGTCGGGAATTGTTTCTCGAAGCAGTTCGTCGTATTTTTTCGCAAACTTATCAAATTCTGGATTTGTCACTTTTTTTCCCCAGCTGCCACGTAGTGCCACCGACTATAAACTGCTGCTTATAGTTAAGTTTTAGGTAGGTTCTACCCAAGTATTCACCAACCATGCCGATGCACAACGTTTGGATGCCGCCAATGAACAACATCACGGCGATGAGTGAGGCCCAGCCTGGTGGGAACTCCGGGTGCAGGACCTTAGCGACGATCACAAATACGACCATCACGAAACTCAACGCCGCTAGCGAAAAGCCGAGGTAGGTGGCGATCCTCAGTGGCAAGATCGAAAAGCTGGTCGCCATTTTTAACCACAAAGAAAGAAGCTGTCTTAATCGGTAGTTACTTTCACCCTCTCGACGAGGCTGATGAACGATATCGATGGTTGTTATCGAACGGGTGACATCGAGAATCAATCCATCAATGTAAGCATAAGGGCCGTCGTACTTTATAATCTCATCAACGATTTCGCGCTTTAATGCCTTGAATGAGGAAAGGTATAACCCTTTTGGTTTCTTAAGGAGCAGAGTGGCCACGTAGTCATTGAAACGGCTGCCGAGTTTTTTCCACTTTGTGTGCTGTCGGTTTATATACCGTGTATAACAAACGTCATGGGCGCCTTCGACCGCTCGGATCATTTCGGCCACGGCTGCAGGCGGATGTTGTAGGTCGTCATCCATGATGACCACGGTTTCGCCTCGAACGTGATTAAGTCCAGCCATGATGGCGTTGTGCTGGCCCGCATTCTTGCGCAGGTTTATGCCGCGGATAAATGCGTGTTGTTGGGCAAGCTGCTGAATGATTTCCCAAGACTTATCTGGGCCCGCATCATGGACCAGCACAAGCTCGAAGCTGTCGCCCATCCCTTCGACGAGCATCGCACTCAAAATTTGCTCGACCAACGTCGGCAGAATTGCCGCACTTCGGTAGACCGGGACCACAATTGAGACCCGTATAAATGTGCCAGTACTGTCTTCCATTTCGCAAATCCATTTATTAGACGCCTATGGAATAGCTAGTCGTACTGCTACCAGCCCGTGAGATCCTTTCCCCTTGTAATCATCATCATTTGACCGTCGCGCTAACGCCGATTATGCCTGCCCTAAATGAAGGGAGGGTGACAAAATTTTATCCATCTCGGCGGCCATCTTGCCACCTTCTGCGTCCCAAGAGGCTTTGCTCACGAAGCTAAGCGCGTTTTTTCTTAAGTTCTCGGAAAGCTCGGCGTCGAGCAGCACCTGTTCCAGTGCGTTCGCAAGGCTATCAACCGTCGGCTCAGCCAGCATGGCGATATCATCATTTAGTAACCACTCGGTGAAGCCGGCTCGGTTACTTACGACGTTCACGCCGCACGCCATAATCTCCATAGGCAAGAGCGACAGGTTCGTAAGCGAAAGCACCAAGGCGGCGTCACAAGAGCTGTACAGCGCAGCAAGCTGTCCCGGGTCTTGCAGCCCTGCATGTTCACACTCAAACGGAAATGCATAATGTTTGACATCCCATCCGGCCATTACGACAGTGACCTCTGGAATGCGGAGCGCGAGCTCCGCTAGCGCCAGGACACCGAGCTCGAACGCACGTCTGGCCGTAGGAGGGCGGACGTAGAAAAATACACGTTTTCTCTCCGGGTCTTTCTGATTGGGAATATTCCGGTAGAGCTCGCGGTCATAAGCGAATCCCAAGGGGATCGCGTGCATGTTGTACCGGTCATGTAGACGATCAGCCAACCAATTGCCCGCTGTAAAGGCATGGAAACCAAACGTGTAAGTCTGCTCCGCCAAAGCTTGCTCGGTCCCCGCAGGATAGAACCAAGGCTCGTAATCCTGGACGAAGTAGCACTTAGGGCTAGGTGTACTTACGTTATTGACGATGTGGGCGGTTTGCCAAGAGGTGGCGATGAGCGCTGAGGCGGCCGGCAGTCGCTCTGTCACGTAGTACACCTCGACATTATCGATCGCATACCAATCCAGGATTTTCTGCTTTATTTTAGATGTCGATACAGTATTATCGTCTTCAATAATCACTACGCGATTAGTAAAGCCAGCGCTATTAAGGTAGGCCATGAATCTAAATAAGTTCAGATGACCTCCCGAACCTTTGCCAAGAGCTGGAATGAACCAGTTTAACGTTTTCTCGTTTTTGGCAAATGCCTGATCCGGCTGCTCTACCATTGGCGTCAGTTTCAAGAAGCGAAACGCGTGCGCGATGTCCGGCTTCATGAAGAGTGATCGCGAGCTCTTGGCGCGTCGCGAAAGAATCTTGAAGAATGAATTAAAACCTTCATGACGAATGTGATTTAAGACCTTCTTTGCCTGAGAGAACAATAAATGGGAATTCACAGTTATGAGACTACTCGCTTTAGTTTTTTGTCACGGGAGCAGAAAGCTATCAGCGTGTCGTTGCCAAAGCCTCTGTGGGTACCGAGCCAGCTCCCCATGATGCGCATCAGGTTGTCGACAGGCATTCTAATAAATAGCTGAAGCCTTTCAATCCTTGAAAGGCCAAGCTGAGATCGGATGACATCTATGTCTCTGAGCGTGAGGCCAACCCAGCTCCTCAGGACAGACAAAATCCCAAAAGCTTGCTTGTAGTCGAAAAGTTCATCAATCGCCATACTTTCATCAAAGCTGCGTTGAAATCGCTCCCAGATCCCATAATTGTGAGAATGATATACGGCCGCGGCATCACTGTAGGCCTTCTTGAAGCCCGCTTCGATGATGACTTTCGCCCATGCCTGATCCTCCGCAAACTCAACTTCGGGATAAGGATGGAGCTGCCAAACTGAACGGCGTAGAAGAGAGTTGTTATCGGAATAGAAATAAAGGAATTGGCGGTACGCGACGTCTGTCTTGTACCGTTCATGATCCGACAGGTGCACAACAGCGGGCACCAAGAATCCGGCGAAATGCTTTACCAATTCTTCTCGCGTGAAGATTGAGGCGTCGCCGTAAGCAATATGCCTTCCGAAGACCCCAGCTATCTGTGGGTCTTCTTCTATTGCTGCGACCAGCGTGCGTAACCAGTTGCCGTCTGCTGGCAGCGCGTCCTGAGTGAGCATAGCGATAAACTCACCTGCTGCATGCCCGATCGCTTCGTTGCGTGTGCGACCATGCTGGAAATCTTCAGGCGGGATTGAGAGCAGCCTGACACCGGGGAAGCCCCTTGCGAATTCCAACGTGCCGTCAACTGACCCCGAGTCGATGACGATGATTTCGAAAGGCCAGTCGGTCTGCTGCTCTGCGACGGCCTTCAACACCGCTTCGAATTGGGTGCCGCCGTTTTTCGTTGGAATTACGACAGAAACCTTTTTCCCCGGTGCTTCACTCATTTTTGCATTGATCTCTTCATCCATTCAGCGGTCAGCTTCAAACCCTCTTCCAGAGAAACCTTGGGTTTCCAATCTAGCTCCTGCGAAGCAAGTGAATTGTCCAACACGCTAACGGGCACATCATAGGGGCGGCCAGGTTGGTAGTCCGTTTTGATCGAAGTTCCCACAGCCGTCTCGATGCGGCCGAGCAAGTCATTCAACGTCACGCCTTTCCCAGAGCTGATGTTAAAGACGCTTTTAGGTCCTTCATAAGCAAGGGCCGCAGCGAAAGCGTCCGCTACGTCAGCGACGTAAATATAGTCACGCGTCACGCTTCCGTCGCCCCAGATTTCCACCGTCTGGTCTCTGAGAGCACGGCTGAGGAAAACACCGATGGCGCCTTGCGCAGTTTCAACACGTTGACGCTGGCCGTAAGGATTGGTGACTCGCAATATCGTGGTTTTGATGCCATGAAGATGCTGGTACATCAACAGATATTTCTCTAACGCCAGCTTGGTAATCCCATACGACACCTGTGGCTCGGTCGGATGACGCTCGTCGACCGGCAGATACTCGGGAGGGCCATACACTGTGCCTCCAGAAGAGATGAACACCAACCGATTGACCTTGCGCTCAACCATGGCATTCAGCATCTGAAGTGTTGCCACCAGGTTACTTTGCACGTCATAAATCGGGTCATCGTTAGACGTCTTGGGTATGGTCGTAGAAACCAGGTGAAGCACGACGTCCATCCCGTCTATGGCTTCGCCGACGTCGTGGTTACTCATCAAATCCCCAGTGACCCACTCAACAGACTCACCGTGACTGAATTGGCGATAAGGCTCAACCCTCGGACGTTCAAAAATCCGGAGGCTGTGGCCGTCGCTCAAAAGACGGTCTGCAATTGCTGACCCGATAAAGCCGCCCCCACCAAAAATAAGAATTTTCATTTTATCTCGTGACGTGCCTTACGTTAGTTAATGAGATGTCGAAGCCCTGAGCCTCAATAATCGTCGGGAATAGACGCTCCAGTGCGTGCAGGATGCTGCCGTCATACGGCAGCGGTTCCTCTGGATAGTCCTCCCAGGTCAGGCCCAGGTCGATCAGTGAGCGCAACGCTTCGGTTCGAGCCCAAAACATGGTACCGATTGGGAACGTTATGCTATCTGGCAGCTCCAAAATCCCCAGCTTTTCCGAGAACCAGCTAGCGTAGGGCAGGTTTGCGTCCCATCCAACAACGTTGGGGTCATCGGCGAAAACCATACCGATCTTGGCATTCGCGGCCATTTTCCCCAATATTACGTCTGCCATTGGTCGCGTTCTGCCCAAGAGATTCTCGAGCAAAAAATTGTACCAGATTTGTCCTACACTCGAATCGGCAAGGTCTTTCGTCTTTTTGGTATGCAGGTGGCCCACCACGTCATAGTTGGAAAGGTGTTCTCCGTTAAACGCACTGAGGAAGGGGCCAATATCGCGTCCTCTGTTAGGCACCGTTTCGATCGCCCTCACTACGCCATCATAGTTCCGGCATATCAGCTCAACTGACCTTTTAACATCGTCATTTGGGACGCTGATGAACAAGTCCGGTCGGACTTTGTTGATTCCGAGGCAGTTCATCAGCGTCTGAAACAGGTCGTCGTAGTAGACGTGAACATGCAGAGCTGTTTTGAGGAGTCCGTTTGCCACGGGGACAGGTGTGTCGGGACTCAAAACTTCAGTCGCCCACTGCCCTTCTGGCCGGCCATTTTGCAAGAAACTCGCGAGGGGATCCTGCTTGTGGCGGTAGTCGGGACTTTTGTCCGCGTAGATCCCAGGATGAAAACCTGGGAAGACCTTCCTTTTCTCGACGCCACTTGCCCACGCACGTACGTAAGTGCGCAGCGTGTCATGGCTGTTTCCGGCCCTCATATGCCTTACAACGTAATCTTCCCGGTAAATACCCGAGTCGGTAATTATCTTAAAATCCGTTTTTTCTTGTGCCGCGTGTAAAACTGCCGTGGCGGCGATATCCGATAAGCCCTGAATGTAGTTATCCATTGAAAAAACTTTCAGTGCATTTTCTCTCAGGATATTACCAATCTCGCGCTGCCTCTCTGGGCTGGCCAAGAGTGAAATGACCTTGTTCGCCAAATCAGGAACATGCAGATACCGTGCAACACATGCTTCGCTCATGCCGCACTGCTCCAGGAAATCCGCGATGCCCGTCGTGCGATCAAAGCAAAGGACCGGAATGCCCGAGCACATGGCGTCGATGGCCACGTTTGGAAGGGGGTCGAGCCGAGACGTGATCAGTACTGCAGCCGCATGATCGTAGGCGATTTGTATGGCGGAAGTTTCCGGAAGGAATGTTATGTGATCCTGCAGCCCTGCCCGCAGGATCTGGTCGTGCAAATAGGCAGAATATTGAACATCGTGATCCGGGCTGTAGCCGCTGCCAATCCACACAAAGTGGCAATTCTCCATCGAGTTGAGTTCGAAAACCCGCAGCGCGCAGTCGATAAATAAATCAACGCCTTTGCGCAGCTGGACCATGCCCGCGCCGAGTACGATTTGCTTACCGTCCTTTTTGAGTCTTTCCAGGGTGTCATGAAGCTTGTATTCGCTATCAGACCAAGGTGCCGTGTCACCGCCACCAAACCTAACATCACATCTTCCCTGAGGAAGGATATGCACAGGCGATTCAGCCAAAATCGGGAATTCTGTGATCGCGCTCTGGTGGATCACGTTAGATGAAAAAACGGTCTCGGTGGACCAAAACATGGTCTCCAAAAATGCTGTCTTGGGTCTGATGTAAGCAGAGAATTCGTGTATTAGACTAATCGTAGGTACGAAATTAGCCGCCAGCCCCGGCAGCACGACACGGGACTCAACACTGTTGATGATGGCGAATTTAATCGCCCTCAGCTCGCACAGCTGGCTTACCAAGTACTTGGCGTGTTCCGGACTTGTTCTTAATCCAGAAAAATCCAGAAGAATGGCATCAGTTTCCTCGAAGTGCGGCCGTAGATCACCTCCTCCCAGTACCATCGCAATGACGTTGTACCTCGGAAGGAATCTGGTGACCAAATTCAGGCTCAGCACCGGCGCCCCAGTACGTGAGGCTTCGTGACTCACAATGAGGATGGTCTCCCGCGTCTTGTCCAGAGCCGCAATCTCGTCATGTTTATCAAGTTTGGGCGCTTTACCGATCCTGCCTTCATTTCGTCCATGAAAGACGAAGTGGCAGTACGGATCTATTCCAGCTGATGAAAGATCGCTGTACCGAGCGAGATAGAAGTCCGGATCGAACTCGATTTTATGTTTGTTTAGATAAAGATACGCCCGTGCGAAAAACTTTTCAGAGGACGAAATTGCCAGCCTTTTAACGCGCACCACCGCTTGACCGGCTACCTTGACAGTGTGTTGGCTCATGTGACGTGTACGTAGTTTCATTAGTAGGTAAACCCGGTAACGGCTGTGGTGGCAACTATCTTGCCGGTGCTGATGCATGCTTGGGTAATCAGGCGGGCGAGTGTTACTTCTTGAGCTTCGGCGGACAACTGCAAACTGCTCAGTGCAGGCCTCCACAAATGGCTCCGTGAAAGAAGAGTATCGATGACTGAGGTATGAGCCCAGAAGCAGCCTCTTGCAGGATAACCATCAAACTCATGCTTGGGCGGGATCATGCCCAGCAGCTGACACAGCTCAGTCAAGTTATCACCCCCGTGATGCTTGACCTCTGGGTCCTCAGGGAATATGAGCCCATAATTATCCTCGGATGCACCGCTGTTAAGCAGGTGCAATGATGTTTCAAGTGATCGATGTATCCCGCCAACCATGTTTTCGATGACGTAGTCTTCATACATCTTTTGTGAAGCTACGCTGGCGACCAGCGGCTCTACGTTAATATGGCCTACGACGGAATAGTCTTGATAGTTGAACCCTTCCAGCTCCGCCAACAGGCGTGCCAAAGATCCGGACTGCGTATTTATGACGGATGGGAGGGGGAAGTGGTCATGCCCGAGACGCTCTCTGAGTTCGAAACCTAATGACTGAGACTGCGTGATGAACACCAGGTCGACAGATGCACTGCGACTGGCGAAAAGCTCCACGATCAATTGCGCCATTTTGGCAGTTCGAACCGTAACGAAAGCCAGCGTTTTGCCGCTAAACACGTCAGCTGGCAAATCTGCGCACCAGGACACCGTCTCGTGCAGCCAAGAGCCTGAAGGTTTACCCGCTCTGATGTAGTGCGCGAGGGGGTCCTGGATACCAACGTGCTCTCGATTTAACTCTCTGTAAACTTCCGGTTCAAAGCCTGGAAATAATTTTCTTCTTTGGATGCCAATTTTCCAGGACCGCACGTATCTACGAATAGCTGCGTCTTCCGTGTCAGCGCTCCGTTCACTGGAGTTATAAAAGCTTAGATCGGCAACGTTGGCCTGTTTTATTGTCGCGACGTCGGTAAACTCTTGGCGGATGTCCCCGGATTGCGTTTCTGCCAACTTGACGAGTTCATCGACATAACTTGCCATGTTGAATTCATTGGCTGCAATTTCTCTGATCTTTTTGCTGACCTCTTCCTTCAATTCCGGTGAGGACGCAAGGCGTGCGATCCTTTCAGACATGACGTAAGTATCAAGGTAAGGTGCGACGCAAAGGTCAGCGAGCCCGTTTCGCTTTAAAATGTCCGAAATCCCGGTCGTTCTGTCGAAACACAGCACCGGCAGGCCTTGAGTCATTGCATCAATCGCGACATTGGGCAACGGGTCCAGTCGGGAGCTGATAATCATCATGTCACTGAGTCGATACACATGCTCAATCGCTTCAGTTTCAGAGATAAATGAAAATCTGTCCGCGATATTAGACCGGTGTATTTGATCTTGAAGGTAAACGGAGTATTGCACGTCATGTTCAGGATCGAAGTTCCCGCCTACCCATACAAACCGGCACTTATGCCCAATGGGTGAGTTCAGTACCTTGTTAGCGCACTCGATGAAAAGGTCGACACCTTTACGAATCTGAACCCACCCAGCACCCAATATAACGATGCCATCCTCTGGGAATCCGTCCGGACGAATCAATTGGCCAAGGCGTGATTCCTCTGCTTCTAGCCATCCAGCGTCATGCACGTGGCCGGGCACTATGCTTTTCCCTTGCGGAAGAACCCGGAGCGTGTCGCTATTTAGCTCAGGCACTGCGGCCTGTGCGCTCTCTAACGTAGCGCTCGCGGAAAAGACGGTTTGACCTGCCCACAGCAGCGCATTATGAACGGTGGATTTTGGGCGTGTATAAGCAGCGAACTCATGGATCAAGCTTACGGTGGGCACATAATGTTCAGCTAGGGGCTTGAGTGCTATCTGAGATTCGATGCTGTTTACTATCGCGAACGCGAAGTCATGTGCTTTGAGGAAGGGGCCTAATGCCCAGTCGGCTAACAATTCTCGACGATTCAATGCCACTGGCCCAGCGACAACGGCTCCTGACTCGATCAAAGCTGCCTCCAACACGCCTCCCCCCAGCAAGAGCACGACGACGTTGAATCTTTCCAAGAGCTGCTGAACGATATTGAGGCTCAATATAGGCGCGCCTGTTCGTGATGCCTCATGGCTTACGAACAATACAGTCGGCTTTTCGACAGGTAAGCTTTCTAGGCTACGACTCAGGGTTATGCTTGGAACGCTTCCTGTGCGTCCTTCGGCGCGTCCGTGCTCGACATAATGAGCTTCCGGATCAAGCCCGGCTGCGACAATATCCGGGTAAAGCAGTGCATACAGCTGCGCATTGAAATCAGCATCTGCGCTCACTGGCGGCGCTGCTGGAGTGGCAGGACCTTCTTCAGCTGTTACCTCTGCCGAATTCATCGCCGCGGCAGGGGAAGTTACGTCCAGCATGGGTTCCGCTGGTCGAATGAGCTGTGTCCGGGTGGCATGGTCCGGGAATGCAATTCGTCCTTCTCTAACCCCATCGCACAAGTAATGGATCGCTGCCGGAATCTTCGCAGCTGCAACGTCAGGGTGTGCGCTGAAGTAAAAGTCTTCGTCGAAAGTCGTACCATTCGGCAACGAGATCACTGGCATTGCTGACTTGCGCCCAAGCATCTTGGCCAGCGTCCATGCACGGGAGTTAAAGAAGGCCGCCCATGTAGTTGACAGTAACGTGACGTCCTGCTTTAGCCGGGCCTCTTGCGCGGTTGAACTAGCTAGAGAGGACCTAGCCTCGTTTAGCAGAAGCTGTAAGTGCTCAGCGTGCTGTCGTTCCTGGTTCTCGGCATGATGAGCATGATTAATCGCAAGCTCCAGTTCCTGACACCGCGCGGTCAATGCCTGATTATCATCAGCCACCTCACCATATTTGGACAGTAGCTCAGCTTGGCGTGTTTTTAGCTCGGCTATATCCGCTCTAAGTAAAAGGTTTTCGGCCTGCGATCTTGCGGCGTTGGACTCGGCTTTCACGCCTCGGGCGCGGATTGCGACCTCGTTGGCGCCAGCTATTCTGGCGCTCACCTCCGCAAGTTCCTGATCTTTTGCCGCCAACAGAGCCTGGAATGTCGAGGCGGCTTTCTCGCTTTCATACCGCAGTGATCCAACGAGCGTTTCCAGCCCTTTGTTTTCTGCGGCGAGCCTAAGCGCTTCACCTTCCCCGGGCCCGGCGTTGTCATGAGCGGTTTGCACTGCCAGATCCCGTTGAGCCCTCAGCGATATGAGGTCAAGGTTCGCCTCATGTAGCCGTTGAGTCAGGTCTCCTATGCTCAGATTTGTGGTATGCAGTGAGCCCGTTACTTCCACCAACTGGAGCTGTTGCGCTTCAACAGTTCGCTCGGCGTTGGCTATCCATTCCAGCATCGGGTGGCTACGTTCCAGACTCTTTGTCAGGGCTTTAAGGCACTCTGAAAATACTTGCGAATTGATCCGCAACTTGTCTTGTGCGCATGAGCTGAGCAAAGCGTACAGGTCAGCTATTGCTGTCGGCTCTAGTCGTGAGTTCCGGAGGTCGGCTTCTGTCAGTTGGCCGTGCCGTAGGTTAGGGTCCAGGAAGTCATTGACATACGTTGCGAGCTCGGATTTTTCGGGTTCAGCTAACCCCAGAGCGGCGGCGATGCGAGAGAGCTCCTTACCCGGATCTTGTAGCAGATTGTCATAGCCAACAACGAGTCTGCTTTCATTTTCAGAGTGGGCCACACACTGAAGCATGTGTTCCAGCCAGAGATAATAAGACTTAACGCGTGGGAAGCCATTTCGCCCGAGTAACGATTCCGCAACGTTCAGAGGGTTTCGTAAGGCGATCACGTATCCGACGGAGATGTTTAACTCTTTAAACACCTTTTTCCAGAAGCCAAGCAGGCGAGCGAGCCGGGGATCTTTCATGCCCCACAGCTCTACGTTTTCAATTTTTTGGGTGAGTAGACCCTTTGCTTCTTCATAAAAAACATCGAGGTTCGGATGATCGAAATCGACAGCTGTTAATCCGACGCGGTCATAGGCCGAGCCTAATGAGGAAAGCAACTTGTTATTGAAAGCGATAACATCTCGGTCCTCCCAGAAACCTGTAGGATTGTCGCTGCCGGCCGGATGCAGTGTGTCTCCGAGACCAACCCCCAGCGTGCTGAGGCCTCGCGTCAGAGCGCTTGTTCCGCTGCGGTGCATGCCCAGCACTACAATAATCTTTTTACAGGTCATAATGTTATTGGTCCAACAAGGTAAATGATGGCATGCAGCTAAAGTCAACGAGGCTGGTTGCGAGACATCCGGATTCATTCATTACTCTGAATGCGGCAATATCGAGCGCTCGGTGCAAGAATGTCTCTACTTCGTTGTGAATGCCCGATACGCCGGCATTCATGAAATAGACGCCCGGCGTCAGATGGCAGGTGAAGTCAAATCGGACCTCAACGGTTGTCCCTCGTGGGATTGTAGTAATTGCGTCCGCTACTGAAGGGGCGGACATGGCGCCGCCAAGCTCCGTGCCGCTCACTGTCTTGATCAACATGCTGAATCGCACATTGTCCCTTGACTCCGAGAAGTCAACGAAATACCGATAGCTGTAGGTGCGTCCGCGAACCAGATTGTTTACCCTTTCGCCCTGCTTAGTATAGATCTCGGCGTCCCTGATCCTAGAGCCATTTTCCTGATACTCGATCGTACTGTCGGGTTTCAATGCGGGATCGAAACTTTCTTCTATCTCAACAGACTGTGTTTTTACACCTGCGTCAGTTCCCACTAATGCGGGTGATTTACCGTCACTTCTCAAGTCGCCGGCGATGATCTGGTTTCTGATCAGTGTTCGTGTTTCGGCAGGGGCGTACAGCATTTTTTGATAACTGCCGACCACTCGCTTGGGTTCGCCTTCAGTCAGCATATCGCCGTTATCTAAAAGTATCGCCCTGTCACACAGATCAACTATCGCGCTGCCTGAGTGAGAAACGAATAGAATCGTAGCGCCTTTTTGACGGATGGCTTCAATGCGTGAGAAGCACTTCCGTTGGAACAGTTCATCGCCCACCGAGAGCGCTTCATCGACGATAAGGATTTCCGGGTCGGCGTTGATTGCCACGGCGAAAGCAAGACGAACACCCATACCGCTGGAGTAGGACTTAACCTGTTGATCGATGAACTCTCCAATATCAGCAAATGCTTCAATCTCGGCAAAGCGGTCATCAATCTCTTTGCGGGAAAGACCGAGTATTGCCCCGTTCAGATAAACGTTTTCACGGCCTGTGAAGTCGGGGTTAAATCCTGAGCCTAATTCAAGCAACGCAGCAACTCGCCCATTGACAGTAACGTCACCTGTCGAAGACGCTAAAGTGCCGCAGATGATTTGCAGCAGCGTCGACTTGCCAGAACCATTCTTACCGATGATGCCGACGGTTTCACCCCGGTTAACCTGAAAATTAATGTCCTTCAGGGCCCAGAATTCACGGTAGTACTTTACCTCAGCTCCCTTTATGCGGCTTTTTATGGGTGCCAGCATCAACTGCTGCAGGCGCTGCCTCGGGCGCTCGTAGATATGGAAGCATTTTCCAAGACCGGCAACTGTAATAGCTGGGGCTGATGGATACGTTAATTCTGCAGGCGCTTCTTTGTTACCTTGGTTATAAGACATCAGCAAATCCCGCTCTCGTTTTTTGAAACCATGCGTAACCTGCAGCCGCGACAACGAAAGACAGTGCAAGGTAGATGGCAAGACCTGCGAAATCCGGGGCGCGTCCCCACACTAATATTTCACGCATCTCTTCGATAATGAAAGTGAGCGGGTTCAGCATGATGATCGACTGATACTGCTCCGGCAGCGAATGGACTGGGAAGAAAACGGGAGAGAGGAACAGCATGATAGTGGTTATGATCCCTGTCGTTTGAGCCACGTCCTGAAGGTACACACCCAATGACGCCAGAATCCATGCCAACCCCAGCGTGAGCACGACCAACGGTAGTATCACCAATGGCATGAGCAACACAGTCAGGTGTGGTATTCCCTGAAAAATCGTATAAGCAAGGAGCAGGACAGTAAAACTGATCAACGAGTGAAACAAGGATGCGCCCAAGGTGATAACGGGCAATATCTCTAAAGGGAAAACTACTTTTTTAACGTAATTGACGTTGCTCAGTACGACACTGGGGGATCGGTTAATAACCTCTGCAAAAATGGCATGCACGATCAACCCCGTGAACAGCATGATCGCAAATAGCGTTTTGCTTTCTTCGGTTCCAGGAGGTGCAATACCCCAGCGGGATTTAAAGACTACAGAAAATACGAATGTGTATACGCTCAACATTAATAGCGGGTTTAGAAAAGACCAAAGAAGCCCTAACACCGAGCCACGGTAGCGACCAATGACTTCTCGCTTGGTCATCTGGAAAATGAGATTTCTGTGGGCGATGAGGTTTGCCATCAATTTAAAAATGTTAGCGTTGTGCTTTGACAAACTCATTCAGTTGTCCCGTCGTTGGTATTGGTTGGAGCAAGGAGGACAGATCGCTGCATTATCGCCACACGAGCATCCACGACTGCCTGTAATTTCTATGTCCAGACGAGCCAGCCGTCCGTTTCGAAGTGGTGGCATGTGAGCAATTTGTCCGAGGGTACTGCCGTCGCTGGCGCGGGGGAGTCAAGTCAAGCAAATCTGGCACGAAACGGTTTCTCCTCATTGGATGACATCGTGTGTTGCGGTTGTTAAATCCGTCAGTCTACCCGGTTTAGCTGCCCTTTACACCGACACCTCTCCTCGGGGCGCGGTGTCAGCGTTTTGCAGTACGTTGAGGGCGTATCGTCTGTCGTCCATGCGATCAAGAGGCTGCAGCACGTCCGAGATATTTAGATGCACGTCAAAGCGTCAGCTATGCAAAAACATCTGATTCCTTCAGGATCACGCCTTTTTGATCTTTCTCCGACAAAAGCGGCTGCTTCTCTATTGGCCACTGGATGTTTATCGCGGGGTCGTTCCAAAGGAGGCATCGCTCATGCTCGGGGGCCCAATAGTCTGTGGTTTTATAAAGTACTTCTGCGTGTTCGGAGAGCACAAGAAACCCGTGAGCGAAGCCTTCCGGTATCCATAACTGGTGCTTGTTCTCCTCACTTAGAACGGCTCCCACCCATTGTCCAAATGTTGCTGAACGCTGGCGCAGGTCAACGGCTACGTCGAAAATTTCTCCGCTTACGACGCGGATGAGCTTGCCCTGTGTATTGCTGATCTGGTAATGGAGTCCCCGTAAAACCCCTCGGGAGGATTTTGAATGGTTATCCTGAACAAAGCGTGGTTCGGCGCCCACTGCGTCTTTGAAAGATTTGCTGTTAAAGCTTTCGAAAAAAAAGCCGCGCTCATCCGCAAATACCTTGGGTTCAAAGACGACCACTTCAGGGATCGCTAGCTTTCGAGCATTCATGTAACGGTGTCTCCAGATGTTTTGAACCAGCCGCTAAGCGGTCTGGTGAGTGAAAATTAAATTTTGCCCAAGCAGACGGCAAGCCAGAGCGTGATATTCCCAGGGACCGTTTGCCGGTAAACGCCTGAGTGTATGAACTCCATAATTCGCGCTAAAAATCTCAGGCTTCGCCCCTTCGCGAAGTGATCAAGTGTGAGCATGTTTGGAACTGTAATCAGTGGTGCTATAGCTTCAAGGGTTTCGAGGTTCGCGTCGTTCCATTGAGCGAACCGGCCTGAAAGCATTTTCCGAAGTCGCACAGCGCGATCCTGCAGCGTCGCGTTTGCGCCAATCAGGTTGGCATCATGTTGGCGGTAATCCAGCGTTGGGTCGGCATCATAGATAGCCGTGCCTCCACATGCGGTCACCACTAAATAAGCCAGCCAGTCGTGAGCTATTACCCTTGCCTCAGCGGGTAACTGAAGCAACGCCTCTCGAGCTGTCGAGTTGATTACCATGGTGTTCGCGCCGGCGAGGCTTTGGACCAGCGCATTCCGAAATGAAGGCGGCCGGGAGAACAGGGGAGAAAAGCCGATGACTCTGCCAGTTGCATCAATAAGCCGTGTTCTTGAGCAATACAGCGCAGGGGGCTGCGCGGTGATGGCATCGAGGCGCTTGACGCTGCGTTCAAGCTTGTCGCTGAACCAGACATCGTCTTGATCGCTAAACGCGTAGTAGCGCGCCTGCACTTGCGGCCTCTTCAGGAGAGATATGAAGTTCTTGCCGAAGCCTTGACAGGGCCCGTCGAATATCACCAGCTTTTGCTCACCCCAGCGACGTTGATACTCGGCGAGGATGCTGCGCGTCGGATCCGTGGAAGCGTCGTCGGATACGTACAGGGTCCAGTTCTTCAAGGACTGATTACTGAAGGATTCGAGTTGTTCACGCAGGTACGCCGCGCCATTGTACGTGCACATCAATATCGCGACATCGTTACAGTCGGTCCGTAGCCGTGCGCCGGGAGCCTTGTCCTTCTCCTCAAGCTGGGTATTCAATGATTTCTTCACTGGTAAAAGCTCGGCATATTAACGTTTCATAACCTCTGCGTCAGCCTCCCGTTGAGCAGGTTTTGGATCGAACAGTGGACCCGCCCGGTTGCTCGATTGGCTGGGTAATCGAGGCCCCTGACCGCACCTTGAGGTCATTTGTGCGCTTTGTGATGATTGACTTTTGCCGCATGTAAGCCATTTTTGCTGAACGCAGGCTCGCTCAGCGCGCGATATCACCTCAAGCGTTCACAGGCTGCGAACTGACGAATTCTTAAGCGAGCAACGCTAGTGAAGTGACGCGCGCGCCCCAATCGCAGCAGCATCCAACCGGCATCAGCCTCACTTTATAGGCGCGAATCACGGTCGACAGCTCGTCGGATCGACAGCCCGGCAACGAATAACACCGGTAGTCCAGTGTCGAGATAGCAGGAAAAGAATCTGAACGCGGAACGCAACGTCGGTTGACGGCTCTTATGCTGCCGGCCTTAACCGTTGCCGCACGTCCTCGGCTTCGCAGCCTTCTATATTCAGTCATGGATTCTATGAGTCGCTCACACGAAAACAACCTGCAAGCGGCACTGAAGGCTTGTCGCGGGAGCTTCCTCTCGGTCGGGTTCTTCAGTCTATTCGTCAACACATTGATGCTGGTTCCGACCTTTTACATGATCCAGGTCTCGGGACGGGTGGTGCCGAGCAGCAGCACGTCCACGCTGATCATGCTCACCCTCATTCTCACCATGCTGATGCTGACGCTGGGGTCGCTGGAGTGGGTGCGGTCGCGCATCATGGTGCGCATCAGCAATCGGCTGGATGTGCTGCTCAGTCGCGACGTGTACCGCGCAAGTTTCCGGAAAGCGCTGAACAGCGGCGGCATGGATGCGTCGGCGCAGTCCCTGAATGACCTGACCTCGCTGCGGCAATTTCTCACCGGAAACGGGCTGTTTGCGTTCTTCGATGCGCCGTGGCTTCCGGTGTACACCGCCGTGATGTTTCTGTTTCACCCCTGGTTTGGCTGGATGACGGTTGTCTCCGCGGTTGTGCTGGTGGCGCTGGCGTACGTCAATCATCGCTACACCGGTGCCGCGCTGGCCGAGGCCAACAAGCAAAGCCTTACCGCCAATCTGCACACCACCAAAAGCCTGCGCAACGCTGAAGTCATCGAGTCGATGGGCATGCTCGACACCCTGATGGGGCGCTGGGCGGTTCGGCAGCGGCGGGTGCTGGTGTTGCAGTCCGGGGCCAGCGACAAGAGCGGCGTGATCACTTCCATCTCCAAGACGTTCCGGGCCTGGGCCCAGTCGATGATGCTGGCGGCAGGCGCGTACCTGGTGATTACCCATGAGATCAATCCTGGCTTGATGATGGCCGGTTCTATCCTGCTGGGCCGTGCACTCGCGCCGATCGATCAGATGATCGGCAGCTGGAAAGGCTTCGTCTCAGCGCGCGTTCAGTACCAGCGCTTGAATGAAACCCTGGACAAGCTCAACGCCGAGCCCGAGCGGATGTCCTTGCCGAATCCGGAAGGGCATGTGCAGGTCGAAAGCCTCTTCGTGGCGCCGCCGGGTGCGAAAGCGGCGGTGATCAAAAACATCAGTTTCGTGACGCCGGCCGGCAGCATCGTCGGTATCGTCGGGCCAAGCGCGGCAGGCAAATCGACGCTGGCGCGTGCGTTGCTCGGCATCTGGCCGCCACAGCATGGCGTTGTCAGGCTCGATGGCGCTGACATCAGTGCGTGGGACAAGCAAAAGCTCGGCCCGCACCTGGGTTACCTCCCTCAGGACATCGAATTATTCGAAGGCAGCATCAGCGACAACATCGCTCGTTTCGGCAAGATCGACCCCGAGAAAGTCGTGCTGGCGGCGCGCACGGCTGGCGTCCACGAAATGATCCTGCAACTGCCCGACGGTTACGACACGGTGATCGGCAGCGAAGGCGTTAACTTGTCCGGTGGCCAGCGTCAGCGCATCGGTCTGGCGCGCGCGGTGTATGGCAGCCCTCGGCTGATCGTGCTGGATGAGCCCAACTCCAACCTCGATGAGGTCGGTGAACGTGCGCTGGGTATGGCGCTGCAAAAGATGAAAGAAACCGGCGCGACGGTGTTCATCATTTCCCACCGCCCTAACGTGCTGTCGCGACTCGACCGGATCATGGTCTTGAACAGCGGCAGCCTGACGATGTATGGCCCCCGTGACCAAGTGATCGCCGAACTGGCCCAGCAGCAGGCCAAAGCTCAAGCGCAGGCCCAGGGTCAAACACCGCCTCGGGTCGCTCCCGCTGCGACCGGCGCTATTCAGCCCAGCGCCTGACAGGAATTCTTGAATGACCAGTAACGCGATTACCGTGCTCGACGAGCATTCTGAAGACATGCCGACTTCCGACCGCGGCATCCGCCGGGTCGGGATGACCATTGTGCTGGTGACCTTTGGCTTGTTCGGCACCTGGGCAGCCTTCGCCCCGCTGGGTAACGCAGTCTACGGTTCCGGCGTTGTCACCGTGCAGAGCTACCGCAAAACCGTCCAGCACCTTGAGGGCGGCATCGTAAAAGAGCTGCTCGCCCGTGACGGTGACACGGTGCACAAGGGCGATCCGTTGATCATCCTTGACGATGGTCAGCTCAGCTCTGAGTACGAATCCACCCGCAATCAGCTCATCACCGCACGGGCCAAAGAAGCGCGTCTGCGTGCCGAACGTGACGATCAGCCGGCCATTCCGGCGTTGAAGATCGACGGCGTCGAAAGTGATCGTGCCCGTGAGGCCATCGACGGGGAGGCTCAGGTGTTCCGGTCCCGGCATGACGCACGTCTGGGCGAGATCTCCGTGCAGAAAGAGCGCATCGGCCAGTTGAAGCAGCAGATCATCGGCCTTAACGACATGATCGCGACCAAGGTCAGTCTCGAAAAATCCTACACCGGTGAAATCACCGAGCTGAAGGACCTCTTGCGTCAGGGCTTCGTCGACAAGCAGCGCCTGCTTGAACAGGAACGCAAGCTGGACATGCTCAAGTCGGAGGTCGCTGACCACCAGTCGACGATCACCAAGACCCGTCTGCAGATCAACGAAACCGAGATGCAGATCGTCCAGACCAACCAGAAATTCAGCTCCGACGTGGCCAAGGACCTGAGCGACGTGCAGGCGCAGGTCTTCGACTTGCAGGAGAAAGCCAGCGCGCTCAAGGACAGGCTGTCGCGCATTGTTATCCGCGCGCCGGAAGACGGCATGGTGCTGGACATGAAAGTGCACACCATTGGCGGGGTGGTCAGCGCGGGGACGCCGCTGCTGGACATCGTGCCGGAGTCTTCGGACCTGGTCGTGGAGGCGCATGTCTCGACCAACGACATCGACCGCATCACCCTCGGCAAGCTCACCGATATCCGCTTCAGCGCGTTCAACGCGGCCACCACGCCCGTCATTCAAGGGCAGGTCACGCGAATTTCCGCCGACCGGCTCACTGACGAGAAGACCGGCGAGGGCTATTACCTGGTGCGCGTGAAAGTCACCGATGAAGGCATGCAGCGATTGGGCAACCGCAAACTGCAGCCGGGCATGCCAGCGGAGGTGCTGATCAACGCGGGCGAACGCACGATGCTGCAGTACTTGCTCAAGCCTGCGCGCAACATGTTCGCCAAATCGATGATCGAGGAATGACCGTGGTTCGTATGCTTCCTGGTCTGCTCTTTGGCTTCTTTGCGCTGAACGCCGCTGCGGCGCAGCCCGCCGTCCCGCAACAGGTCAGCGCTTCGACCTATTCCCTTGACCTGATGACGCTGTACAAGGAATCGCGGCTTGAAGATCCGCGCATTCTTTCGGCCTACGCCCATGCACGCTCTGCCAGGCAGCAGGAGCGTGAGGCGTTTGGCGGATTGCTGCCCCAGGTCTCCGCGAGCAGCAACATCAACCGGATTCTGCGCAAGGACGAGCAATCCCGGGACATCTATGACAACAAAAGCTATTCGCTGAACCTGAGCCAGTTCATCTACAACAAGGAAGCATGGGAGCGGTATCAGAAGGCCAAGAGCGTAACGCTGCAGAAGAGCTCGCAGTCTGAAGACTCTCAGGCGGAAGCGACGGTTGATCTGGCCAAGCGCTATTTTGCTGCGCTGGCCGCCGACGATGCGCTGGAGCTGGTCTCGGCCGAGCGCCGCGCCACTCAGGGCAGCCTTGATCGCGTCAACGCTCTATACGCCAGGCAGATGGCGAAGATCACCGACATGCTGGATCTCAAAGCCCGGGTCGACTTGCTGATCGCTCAGGAAATCGAGGCGCGCAATCAGGTGCGTCTGTCACGGGAAGGGTTGTCGGAGATCGTCGGCCGTCCGATCAATGATCGCTTGAGCCGGATCCGTAACGACATCGCCCTGGAAGCGCCGACGCTGCCGCTGGACGCCTGGATCGCCCAGGCGCTCGACAGCAACCCGCGACTCAAAGCCTATGAAAGCAATCTGGCGGCGGCCGATGCGGCAGTGCGCGAAGGGAAGGGCGGTCACTATCCCTCGCTCAGTTTCAACCTCGGGGCTTCGCAGAGTGACGTCGGTTACGACAACACCCTGACCCCGCGCAGCGACAGCTATGTCGCCACCATCGGCCTGAAAGTGCCGATCTACAGCGGTGGCTCGACGTCTGCGCGGGTGAGCGGGTTGTATGACGAACAATACGCAGCCGAGCAGGATCTGGAGGGGGTGCGCCGGCAAGTGGTGAAGGAAACCACTAACGCCTATCTGACGGCCCAGTCTGCCGTGGACAAGATCCGGGCGGGGCAGAATGCATTGTCTTCGGCCAAGCAATCGAGCATCGCCGCGCAGAAAGCTTTCAGCTATGGCGTGGTTAACGCCGTCGATGTGCTGACCGCCGTGCAGAACGAATTCAAGGCCCGTGGCGATCTGCTGAAATCTCAGTACGACTTCATCACCAACCTGTTCATTCTCAATCGCTGGGCCGGCAAGCTGTCGCAAGAGAGCGTTGCCAGTGTGAACGTCTGGCTCGGCGGGGATGATTCGGAAGCGCTGAAGGACTTGAATAACTCAAGCCCCAAGTAAACGGGGAAAACATGCGCCCGTTGGTGTGGCGCAAGCACTTTTCAGCCTACCGCCAGCGTTTGACTGGCAACCTGGCAGCGATGAAATCAACGGGCACGAGCCTGTCATGGAGCGCATTTGCGGGCATTTGCTTCCGCGCATGATCGCACTGCGCCATTGCGTTTCCTGCCCCAACCCCTCACCATCGCTTTCCGTTATCCATTGCCCGATGGACTAGACAAATTGGCAGCACGTTCGGCTCAAAAGCGCCCTGGATTATGGATGCTTCTGGCGCTTGCACTGACGTGCACGGCGTGTGTCGGCTATCTGCGTGCGGATTGGGATTTTTCTCTGATCAGCCGTCGCGCCGAGGCGCTGTACGGGCCATTGGGCGCCGGCAAGCAGCGCATCGATGCCTGGCAGAACCTGCTGGCGACCGAGAAGCAGGTCAGCGAAATGGACAAGCTCAACGTCGTGAACCTGTTCTTCAACAAGCAGATGCGCTACGCCGAAGACATCGACCTGTGGCACGAGGTCGATTACTGGGCGACGCCGGTCGAGTCGCTGATCAAGGGCGCGGGGGATTGCGAGGATTACGCGATCGCCAAGTATTTCAGCCTGCGCCGCCTGGGTGTGCCCAGCGAGAAGCTGCTGATCACGTACGTTAAAGCGCTGCGCCTGAATCGCGCGCACATGGTGCTGACCTATTACTCGAGCCCAAACGCCATGCCGCTGGTGCTCGACAGCCTGATCGACGAGATCAAACCCGCCAGCCAACGCACGGATCTGTTGCCGGTGTATGCCTTCAACGCTGAAGGGCTGTGGCTGCCGGGCGCGCAGGGCAACAAGAAAGTGAGCGACACCAAGCGTCTGTCTCGGTGGCAGGACGTGCTGAAAAAAATGACTGCAGAAGGCTTCCCCACCGAGCCCGAGAATTAGGAGTACTGATGTCTCTGTTCAAACAGCTGTTGATCGCGATCTGTCTGTTTCTGGTGGTTGCCTTTGCGGGGAGTTTTGTCGTCAGCCTGGAAAGCTCGCGGGCGCAGTACGTCAATCAGTTGCGCTCCCACGCCCAGGACGCCGCGACCTCGCTGGCCCTGTCGCTGACGTCCAATATCGATGACCCGGCGATGGTTGAGCTGATGGTGTCGTCGATCTTCGACAGCGGTTATTACGCGAGCATCCGGGTGGTGGACCTGGCGAGTGGCGACGCGATCGTCGAGCGCAGTGCGACGCCGGACAATCAGGGCGTGCCGCAGTGGTTCATCAACGCCATCGGGCTTGAGCCGGCGGGCGGCGAAGCGATTGTCAGCCGTGGCTGGCAGCAGACGGCGCGGGTTGAGGTGGTGAGTCATCCGATGTTCGCGTTGGCGAAACTGTGGCAGAGCGCGCTGGGCAGCCTGGGTTGGTTGCTGGTGTGCGGCGTGGTCAGTGCGATTCTGGGGGCGATGCTGTTGCGTCGTCAGCTCAAGCCGCTGGATTACATGGTGGCGCAGTCCCAGGCGATTGGTCGTCGCGAGTTCCTGGTTCTGCCCGAGCTGCCGCGCACGCCGGAGCTGCGCCGGGTGGTGCAGGCGATGAACCAGATGGTCGAGAAGCTCAAGGCGCTGTTTCAGGAAAGCACCGAGCGCAGTGAGAAGCTGCGCATCGAGTCGTATCAGGACAGCCTGACCGGGCTGTCCAATCGCCGTTATTTCGATATGCAGCTCAACGCCCACGTCAGCCATCTGGAAGACGGTCGCGCGGGGTATTTGATGCTGTTGCGCGTCACCGATCTGGCCGGTCTGAACCAGCGTCTGGGCGGCAAGCGCACCGATGCATTGCTGGTGGCGGTGGCGGAGCAACTGGTGCGTCACTGCGAGAAGTTTCCGGAAACCCGTAACCTCATCAGCCGCAGCCGAGGCGGTGAGTTCGCCGTGCTGGCGCCGGGCATGGTTCACGATGAAGCCGTGCAGCTGGTGCAGAATCTTGAGGCGGCGCTGATGAGTCTGGAAGCCACCGGTGCCTCCGATGTCTCGCCCGTGGCGCACATGGGGCTGGCGCCTTACAGCCCGGGCGATGCCTCGATGACCCTGCTGGGGTTGGCGGATCAGGCGCTGTCCCAGGCTGAAAGCGGCGGCGAGCTATCCTGGTATTGCATCGAGCGCGGGGCGATTGGTGATCTGGGTGAGGATCAGCACGCGTGGCACAGGACGTTGGACCATGCCCTTGAACACGGGCGTTTTCAGTTGTTCTTCCAGCCGGTGGTGGCGTCTGGCGATGGCGCGACCGTGATGCATTACAAGGTGCTGTCGCGCTTGGTCGATGCTGACGGCGAGACAATTCCGGCGGGGCGCTTTCTGCCGTGGCTGGAACGCTTTGGTTGGTCGAGCCGGCTGGATTTGCTGATGTTGCGGCAAGTGCTGGCGCATCTGGGTACGCACAATGAGCGACTGGCGCTGAACCTGTCGGCGGCCACGCTGAACGACGCGGCGGCGCTCAACGAAGTGTTCAACGCCCTGCGCCAGCACCCGAAACTCGGCGCCCGCCTGACCTTCGAGATCGGCGAGGAGCAGGTGCCGGAGCAAGCGGTGCTGGAGAAGCTGACCCGACGCCTGCAAGAAGCCGGGTATTCCCTTGCGTTGCAGCGGTTTGGCGGGCGTTTCAGCATGATCGGCAACCTGGCGCATCTGGGGCTGGCGTATTTGAAGATCGATGGCAGCTACATCCGCACCATTGACCAGGAAAGTCATAAGCGTTTGTTTATCGAAGCAGTCCAGCGCGCGGCCCACAGCATCGACCTGCCGCTGATTGCCGAGCGCGTTGAGACAGAAGGCGAACACCGGGTGATCCTTGAGATGGGGATTGAAGGGGTACAGGGGCAGTTGTTCGGGGACCCTGCGCCGTGGAAATGATGGGCTGAGGAATGCGCCTGCTGTTTTGCTCAATGTCGATGGCTGACGCGCTATGTGTAGGAGCGCGCTTGCCCGCGAATGCGGTGTGTCAGACGACATTGATGTAACAGACCCGCCGCTTTCGCGACCGTCGTAACCTCCGATTGCTCCTACAGGGGATTTGCGTGCGACGCGGATTTGGATGCGGGTGCGTAAATCCGATCGACGCGGATTTGGATGCGGGTGCAGAAATTGTAGGAGTGAGCTTGCTCGCGATTGCGGTGTGTCAGGCGATATTCATGTAACAGACCCGCCGCATTCGCGACCGTCGTAACCTCCGATTGCTCCTACAGGGGATTTGCGTTCGACCAGGATTTGGATGCGGGCACCTAAAACCGTTCGGCGCGGATTTGGATGCGGGCGCAGAAATTGTAGGAGTGAGCTTGCTCGCGATTGCGGTGTGTCAGTTACCTTTTATCAAATGACAGGACGCGTTCGCCAGCAAGCCGGCTCCTACGGATTTGCATATGCGGCGAACAGGGATGCTGCGCCAGACACCGTACGGTGTAGGAGCGTGGCTTGTCCCGCGATCGGCTGCGCAGCAGTCGTCAAACCTCCCGACGCATTTATCGCTAGCACCCCGCATTCACATGATTACTGCCGCTACGCGCCAGATCGCGGGACAAGCCACGCTCCTACGAATTGGGTGGGTTGATGAGTGTGCGTCGTGTCAGGCTGAATGGCCGTTGCTTTGGAAAGTGCATTCGCGGGCAAGCGCGCTCCTACGCCCTTCGGGCAGAAGCAGACCGTGATCCATGCCATCATCCTGCGATTCCACAGCGGCGGGTGGTCATCCAATGCGTCTGCCCGGTGGAACTCAATAATGCTGGCTGACGCGCTCTGTGTAGGAGCGCGCTTGCCCGCGAAGGCGGTGTGTCAGACGACATGAATGTCACAGACCCGCCGCTTCGCGACCGTCGTAACCTCCGATTGCTCCTACAGGGGATTTGCGTTCGACCAGGATTTGGATGCGGGCACCTAAAACCGTTCGACGCGGATTTGGATGTGAATACAGAAATTGTAGGAGTGAGCTTGCTCGCGATTGCGGTGTGTCGGTTACCTTTTATCAACTGACAGAACGCATTCGCGGGCCCGCGCGCTTTTGCATCCAGCGCGTCAGCCAGCATTGTTTTTTTGAATGGGGACCCTTAAGCGGGTAAGCGCATCAGGTCGGGGAAGTGGGCTTCAGATCAGCCGTTGTTCATCGTCATTGATCAAATCACTCAGGCCGCCCAGTGTTTCCCGGGCCTGGGTTCGATCCATCAATTTCGCCTGTGCGGCGGAGGGGAGGTCGGTGATGTTAAGGATGCCTTTGCTGGTCAGGACCTGAATCAAGTCGTCCAGTACCCGGATCATGTCCATGTCGCTGGACTTAAGCTGGATCAGGCTTTTCTCTACCACTTCGTTGGCAAACCAGGCTTGCACCTGATGGTCATCGGGCGGCAGTTGCTCGCTTGCTTCGGCAAAGGCCGTCGCTTCCACGCGAATTAGCGTGCCATCGGCATCGCGCTGAACGTAAAACATGGCTCATTCCTCAGGGACTAACCGGGCTGGCAACCGTCAGGGACGGCTGCCAGCACAGTACAACAGCTCTCGCGACTCAGCTATCAGTGGTGATCGACTTTGATGGTCGGATCCGCACCGCTCACCAGCGAGTTGACCATGGCATTGCTCCAGGTCACGCCCTCCACCTTGATGTGCACATCGGCCGTGGTCGCCGCAGCAGCCGCAGTGACGTTCGACGCGAACTGCCCGGTGGTGCTCACCTGCAGAATGGTGTCATGGCCATCGTTGCTGACCTGCAGGTACTTGCTGAGGGTGTCGGTGTCTTCACCTTGCAGCAGGTCGCGCAGATCAATGCGGTCGCCAGCATCCTTGTTGAAGTCCTTGATCACGTCAACGCCACCGCTGTTGGTGTCGCCAGCTTTCCAGGTAAACGTGTCCGCACCGGCGCCGCCGAAGAGGATGTCGTTGCCTTTACCGCCGACGAGCACGTCATTGCCACCCTGACCGAACAGAATGTCATTGCCATTGCCGCCCAGCAGGGTGTCGTTGCCGTCCAGCGAAGTCGACGACTTGCCGGCCAGGTCTGCTACCTGATCAATGTGGCTGGTCACGAACGAATGCAGCGTCTTGTCGTCGATGGTCGACACGTTGACGTGCAAGGTATCCGCCGCGAACGCCTTCAGCGCCGTAATGCCGCCCTGGTTGTTGAAGGTGATCAGATCGCCGAACAGGATGTCATTGCCGTCGCCACCGTTGAGGGTGTCGCTGCCCGGCGCGATGGTTTTCTGGTCGCCCAGCACCGCTTTCGCCAGGTCATCGGCGTTGACGTTGTTCAACGAGTGGTGGTCGCTGTCGTAGCGATCGAGGGTGGCCGTCTTCACGCCCGAGCCCAGACCGATTGCTTCGATGGTTGGCGACTGCTTCAACAGCAGTGCGTAGCCGGTGTCCGCGTCGGTGATGACCGCCTGGCTACCGTTCATCTCAGGAGAAGTCAGGCTGTATTCCTTGCCACCCTTACCGTCGGCATGGCTGGTCAGTACGCCGGCCCACTTGCCGCTCGCGTCGTAAACAGTGCCATCGCCTGTGATGACCGTTTTGCCGTTGATCTCGTACGTTGTTTTTTCCTTCCAGGTCACCAGCGCCATCGCCAGGGTGAAATCGGAGCCATTAACCTTGCCAAGCACCGTGCTGGTGTTCTGGTAAACGTTAGGCTCGCCGTCGGTGATGAAGTAGGTGCGGTTCTCGCCCGTCGGGTTGCTGCTGTTCAAGCCGGCAAACCAGTTCGCCGTGGTTTTGAACGGGTCTTCGTAGTTGGTGGTCCCGCCCGAGGTCATCCCGGCCAGCGCTGCGGACAGGGTCTTCATGGCGGCAGCCTTGTCAGACATGTCCACAGCAACGGTCGAGCGCACGTTGGTGTCGAAATCCACCAGCAGCACGTTGATCTTGCCGGCGTTGGCCGTCTGGGCACCGTTCGCGAGTTTCTCGAAAACCGATTGCAGCTGGGTCTTCGCCGTGTCGAGGTTTTTGCCCATGCTGCCCGAGCTGTCGACGATGAAGGCGATGTTGTAGCTCTTGCCCTGCACGATGGTCGTGCCGCTGACGTCGCCGACGATGATGTCGCCACCGGTGGTGCCGTTGATTGGCGTCGGGTCGGTGCCGGCCAGGCCTTCACTCGATTTGTAGGTCTGAGACTCGACAGTAACGGTGATCGCCTTGCTGTCGCTGGCGCTGGCTACGGCGCTTGGGACGCCTGGCACAGTCGCTTCGGTCGCCGTCGCCGTGACGTTCAGCGTGAACTTGCCGCTGAAGTAGTCAGGCGTGGTGATGCTCAGCGTCGACAGGTCAAATTTGCTGACGTCGATCGTGTCCATCACGGTTTTACCGTTTTCGACGTGGGTCGTCACGGTGGCCGTGTGGCCCGCTGCGTCGGTCAGGATCGAGCCCGCCGGTGCGCCGCCGCTCAGGATGGTGACGTGAGTCTCCGAACCGTCGAGGCTGTCACCGAATACCGCTTTGACCGGGCTGAGCTTGATCGCGGCGCCTTCGGTGCCGTGGTTCAGTTCGTAACCGGTGTAGTAACCCTCACCGCTGCCAACCGTGCCTTCGTGCAATGGCGAGACGTTCAGGCCGGAAGCCTTGAGGTCATCGACCGTTGCGAACAGCAGCACGTTGCTGCCGTTCAGGGCGACGGTCTGGGTCGCGCCGGTGCCGACGTTCTTGTCGACCAGGTTGATGTTGTAGCTGCCCGGGCCCGCCTGGTTGTAGTGGTAGATGTCCAGGGTGTAGTAGCCGGATTCCGTTGGCGTGAAGCCCGCACTCTGGACCTTGCCGCCTGCGCCCCATGTGGCGTTGGCTGCGGTCTGGCCACCGACGGTGATCAACAGACTGTCGTCCGCGGTACCGGAGAAGGTGTAGGTGTGGCCGGCTTCCATGTACATCAGACCGGACAACTTGGTGCCGGTCCCGACCGAGACGGACGAGTCCTGCGCACCGCTTGCGACCGTGTGCGTGGTCGGATCGACGGTGGTGTTGAAGCCGGCCTTGATGGTCGATTCGTTGGCGCCGTTGCCGTCGGTGCCCATGTTTTTCAGGGTGCCGACGTAGACGTCTTTCACCAGACCGGTCGACTGAACGACACCGTTACCCAGCGTCACCAGCGGTTGGTCGGCGACAGGCGCCACGCTGATGGTGCCGGTGGCTGGCGTGGAGTCTGCCTTGCCCTGGTTGTCCACTGCCTTGTAGGTGAACGACGTGCTGCCCGCCCAATCGGCGGCTGGCTTGAAGTACACCGTTGCAGCGTTGCCGACTGCCGCAATGTTGCTCAGGCTGGTCAGCGCGACCTTACCTGCAGCGTCGGCGTAGAACGTGCCGTGTGCCGCCATGTCGACCAGGTTGAAGTGATCGACTTTACCGTCCACATCGGAGCCGGTCAGCTTGACCGCGATGGTGGTGTCTTCGTTGCCCGCTGCCGACGCTGACTTGGTCACCGGTGCATCGTTGACGGCAATCACGTTGACCTGGCTGTCGTGAACGACGGTCTGGTTGTTGGTGCCGTTGGCATCCACGTCGGTGACCGCGATGGTCACGCCGCGTGGCGTGGTGCTCGGGTTGCTGCTGTCGTCGGCGTAGGTGATCGACTTGATCACGGTTTCGTAAGCGGCTATCGACGCCTTGCCGGTCAGATTGATGTAGATGGTCCCGTCGGCGTCATTGGTCAGGGTGTACTTGATGCCCAGACCGGTTTCGGCGCTGTTGCTGTCCTTGTAGTACGGGGACACGATCAGGTCTTCGGCCTGAATGCCGGTCAGCGTGATTTTCGCGCTGCTCAGCTGGGTGCTGTCGACGTCGGTGATGCTGAAGTTGTTGACGATCGGCGTCGCTGCACCGTTTTCGGTGTAGGTGATGCTGCCGAAGTTGACCACCGGCGCGTCGTTGACTGGCGTTACGGTGATGGTGCCGGTTGCCGGGGTGGTGGAAGCCGTGCCCTGGTTGTCGACGGCGGTATAGGTGAACGGCGTGCTGCCATTCCAGTTCGCGTCCGGCTTGAAGTAAATCGTCGCGCCATTGTTGGTGGCGGTGATGCTGGTGGTACCGGTCAAAGGCTGGGTGCCGGCAGCGTCCGAGTAGAACGTGCCATTGGCAGGCGTGTTGACCAGGGTGAAGTGGTCAATGGTGCCGTCCACATCGGAGCCGGTCAGCTTGACGGCAATGGTGGTGTCTTCGTTGCCCTTGCCTGTGGCGTTGTCGACAACAGGCGCGTCGTTCACGGCGATCACGTTGACCTTGCTGTCGTGCACGACAGTCAGGTTGTTGGTGCCATTGGCATCCACATCGGTGACAGCGATGGTCACGCCACGTGGCGTGGTGCTCGGATTGTTGCTGTTGTCGGCGTAGGTGATCGACTTGATCAGGGTTTCGTAGTCGGCTACCGAAGCCTTGCCGGTCAAATCAATGAAGATGTTGCCGTTGGCGTCGTTGCTCAGCTTGTAGCTGATACCCAGATCGGTGGTACCGGTGGTGCCGTCGGCGCCGCCTTTGTAGTACTGAGAAACGATCAAGTCTTCAGCCTGAATGCCGGTCAGCGTGATTTTCGCGCTGCTCAGCTCGGTGCTGTCGACGTCGGTGATGCTGAAGTCTTTAACGATCGGCGTCGCTGCACCGTTTTCGGTGTAGGTGATGCTGCCGAAGTTGACCACCGGCGCGTCGTTGACTGGCGTTACGGTGATGGTGCCGGTTGCCGGGGTGGTGGAAGCCGTGCCCAGGTTGTCGACGGCGGTATACGTGAACGGCGTGCTGCCATTCCAGTTCGCGTCCGGCTTGAAGTAGATCGTCGCACCGTTGTTGGTGGCGGTGATGCTGGTGGTACCAGTGAGCGGCTGAGTGCCGGCGGCATCGGAGTAGAAGGTGCCGTTGGCAGGCGTGTTGACCAGATTGAAGTGGTCAATGGTGCCGTCGACGTCAGAGCCCGTCAGCTTGACGGCGATGGTGGTGTCTTCGTTGCCCTTGCCTGTGGCGTTGTCGACTACCGGCGCGTCGTTGACCGACGCAACGTTCACGGTCAGTGACTGCGTCGTGGTGGCCGAGTCCTTGTTGGCGCCTTCGGTCGACGTCGAGCTCACTTGCAGGTCGAACGAGCCGTTGAAGTCTTTCGGCGGCGTGATGGTCAGGGTGCTCAGGTTCCAGCCGGTGAGGTAAGCCTCGCCATCGCCGCCTTCTGAAACAGGGAGGGAGGTGTAGCTGTGGCCGTCGCCATCGCTCAACACCGCGCCCACTGGAATGCCGCCCACAATGACGGGGCCGAGGGACTCAGAACCGTCGGTGTCCACCAGTGCAGCGCTCATGTCCAGCTTGATGGCACTGTCTTCATCGCCCTGGGCGTTGGTGACGGTGACGATCGGGGCATCTGCCACCGGCGTGACGTTGATCGTGCCAGTTGCCGTGTTGCCCGCTGGCAGCTTCTGGTCGTCGACGGCGGTGTAGGTGAAGGTGGTATCACCGGCCCAGTTCGCGTCTGGCTTGAAGTAAATCGTCGCGCCGTTGTTGCTGGCGGTGATGTTGCTCAAGTTGGTCAGCGGTTGGGTGCCGGCGGCATCCGAGTAGAAAGTGCCGTTGGCTGGCGTGTTGACCAGATTGAAATGGTCGATCGTGCCGTCGACGTCAGACCCAGACAGCTTGACGGCGATGGTGGTGTCTTCGTTGCCCTGGCCCGACGCAGCGTTAACAACTGGAGCGTCATTGACGGCAATCATGTTCATCTGGCTGTCGTGAACGACGGTCAGGTTGTTGGTGCCATTGGCATCTGCGTCGGTCACAGCGATGGTCACGCCGCGTGGCGCAGTGCTTGGGTTTTCGCTGTTGTCGGCGTAAGTGATCGACTTGATCAGGGTTTCGTAATTGGCAACCGAAGCCTTGCCGGTCAAGTCGATAACGATATTGCCGTCGGCGTCGTTGCTCAGCTTGTAGCTGATACCCAGATCGGTAGTACCGGTGGTGCCGTCGCTGCCGCCTTTGTAGTACTGGGAAACGATCAGGTCTTCAGCCTGAATACCGGTCAGCGTGATCTTCGCGCTGGTCAGCTCGGTGCTGTCGACGTCGGTGATGCTGAAGTCTTTGACGATCGCCATCGGCGCACCGTTTTCGGTGTAGGTGGTGCTGTCGAAGTTCACCACTGGCGCATCGTTCACTGGCGCGACGTTCACGGTCAGGGACTGAATGGTGGTGGCTGAGTCCTTGTTGGCGCTTTCGGTCGAGGTCGAGCTGACTTGCAGGTTGAACGAGCCGTTGAAGTCTTTCGGCGGTGTGATCGTCAGGGTGCTCAGGTTCCAGCCGGTGAGGTAAGCCTCGCCATCGCCGCCTTCGGAAACAGGGATGGAGGTGTAGCTGTGGCCGTTGCCATCGCTCAACACCGCGCCCACTGGAATGCCGCCCACAATGACAGGGCCTAGGGACTCGGAACCGTCGGTGTCCACCAGTGCAGCGCTCAGGTCCAGCTTGATGGCGCTGTCTTCATTACCTTGGGCGTTAGTGACGGTGACGATCGGCGCATCAGCCACTGGCGTGACATTGATCGTGCCCGTTGCCGTGTTGCCGGCGGGCAGATTCTGGTTGTCGACTGCGGTGTAAGTAAAGTTGGTATCGCCTGCCCAGTTCGCGTCCGGCTTGAAGTAGATCGTCGCGCCGTTGTTGCTGGCGGTGATGTTGGTCAAGTTGGTCAGCGGCTGAGTGCCGGCGGCGTCCGAGTAGAAGGTGCCGTTGGCAGGGGCACTGACCAGGTTGAAGTGGCCAATGGTGCCGTCGACATCCGAGCCAGACAGCTTGACGGCGATGGTGGTGTCTTCGTTGCCCGAACCCGAAGCGGCGTTCACTACCGGCGCGTCGTTGACCGCAGTCACGTCGATTTGGCCAGTGGCGCTGCCCGACAGGTTGTTGGTGCCATTGGCATCAACGTCGGTCACTTCGATGGTCACGCCACGTGGCGTGGTGATCGGGTTATCGCTGCTGTTGGCGTAGGTGATCGAGTTGATCAGCGTGGTGTAGTCCGCGATGGACGCCTTGCCGGTCAGGTCGATAACGATGTTGCCGTTGGCGTCGTTGCTCAACGTGTAGCTGATACCCAGGTCGGTGGTACCGGTGGTGCCGTCGGTGCCGCCTTTGTAGTACTGGGAAACGATCAGGTCTTCCGCCTGAATGCCGGTCAGCGTGATTTTCGCGCTGCTCAGTTGAGCGCTGTCTACGTCGCCGATCTGCAGGTTGCTGACCAATGCCTGAGGTGCGCCGTTCTCGACGTAGTCAGGGTTGGTGAAGGTAACCGTTGGCGCGTCGTTAACCGCCCCGACGTTCACGGTCAGGGACTGAATCGTGGTGGCCGAGTCCTTGTTGGCGCTTTCGGTCGAGGTCGAGCTCACTTGCAGATTGATCGGGCCGTTGAAGTCTTTCGGCGGCGTGATCGTCAGGTTGGTCAGATCCCAGCCATTGATGTAGACCGCACCGTCGCCTGTCGGGATCGAGGTGTAGCTGTGGGTGCCATCCGTCAGCACGGCGCCCACTGGAATACCGGACACCACGAACGGGCCCAGAGATTCCGAGCCATCGGTGTCGACCAGCGCGGTGCTCACGTTCAGCTTGATCGCGGAGTCTTCATTACCTTGGGCGTCGGCAACGGTGACGATCGGGGCATCGGCCACCGGCGTGACGTTGATGATGCCGTTCGCAGGCGCGCCCGTTGGCAGGTTCTGGTTGTCGACAGCGGTGTAAGTGAAGCTGGTGTCACCGGCCCAGTTGGCGTCCGGCTTGAAGTAGATCGTCGCGCTGTTGTTGCTGGCGGCGATGTTGCTGAGGTTGGTCAGCTCCTGGGTCCCGGCGGCGTCGGCGTAGAACTTGCCGTGCTCGGCCATGGTGGCCAGGTTGAAGTGATCGATGGTGCCGTCGACGTCAGCGCCGGTCAGCTTGACCGCGATGGCGGTGTCTTCGTTGCCCTGGCCCAATGCCGCGTTTACGGTCGGAGCGTCGTTGACGGCAATCACGTTGATCTGGCCGTCGTGCGAGGCGGTCAGGTTAGTGGTGCCGTTGGCGTCCAGATCGGTGACGGAAATGCTCACGCCGCGCGGTACGGTGCTCGGGTTTTCGCTGTTGTCGGCGTAGGTGAGCGACTTGATCAGGGTTTCATAGTTGGCGACCGAGGCATTGCCCGTCAGGTCGATCACGATGTTGCCGTTGGCGTCGTTGCTCAGGGTGTAGGTGATGCCCAGGTCAGTCAGGCCAGTAGTGCCACCTTTGTAGTACTGGGACACAACGAGGTCTTCAGCCTGAATACCGGTCAGCGTGATTTTTGCGCTGCTCAGTTGAGTGCTGTCGATGTCGGTGATGCTGAAGTTATTGACCAGCGCGATCGGCGCACCGTTTTCGGTGTAAGTCACGCTGTCGAAGTTGACCGCCGGGCCGTCGTTCACTGGCGTCACGTTCACGGTCAGAGACTGAATCGTGGTCGCCGAGTCCTTGTTGGCGCTTTCGGTCGATGTCGAGCTCACTTGCAGGGTGATCGGGCCGTTGAAGTCTTTCGGCGGCGTGATCGTCAGGTTGGTCAGATCCCAGCCATTGATGTAGACAGCGCCATCGCCTGTCGGGATCGAGGTGTAGCTGTGGGTGCCGTCCGTCAGCACGGCGCCCACTGGAATACCGGACACCACGAACGGGCCCAGGGATTCCGAGCCATCGGTGTCGACCAATGCGGTGCCGACGTTGATCTTGATCGCGGAGTCTTCATTACCTTGGGCGTCGGCAACGGTAACGATCGGCGCATCGGCCACTGGCGTGACGTTGATGATGCCGTTGGCTGGCGCGCCGGCTGGCTGGCCCTGATTGTCGACAGCGGTATAAGCAAAGCTGGTGTCGCCTGCCCAGTTGGCGTTCGGCTTGAAGTAGATCGTCGCGCCGTTGGCGGTAGCCGCGATGTTGCTGAGACTGGTCAGCGCCTGGGTCCCCGCGGCATCGGCGTAGAACGTGCCGTTGGCTGCCAGGCTGACCAGGTTGAAGTGATCGATGGTGCCGTCGACGTCAGTGCCGGTCAGCCTGACCGCGATGGCGGTGTCTTCGTCGCCTTTGCCCGAAGCGTCGGTGACGGTCGGTGCGTCGTTGACCGGGGTGATGGCGACTTCGCCGGTGGCGCTGCCCGTCAGGTTGTTGGTGCCGTGGGTGTCCACGTCAGTCACTTCGATCGTCACGCCGCGTGGGGTGGTGACCGGGGCGTCGCTGCTGTTGGCGTAGGTGATCGAGTTGATCAGCGTGGTGTAGTCGGCGATCGAGGCGTTGCCGTTCAACTGAATGACGACGTTACCGTTGCCGTCGTTGCCCAGCGTGTAGCTGATGCCCGAGGCCGTGGTGCCGCTGTTGCCACCCTGGAAGGACGGCGATGCGATCAGGTCTTCGGCCTGAACACCGGTCACGGTGATCTTCGCGCCGCTCAACTGGCCGCCGTCGACGTCGCCGATCTGCAGGTTGTTGACCAACGCCTGAGGCGCGCCGTTTTCGACGTAATCGGTGCCGGTGAACGAGACGGTCGGGGCGTCATTGACGGCGACAACATGCACGATGCTGGTGGCCGGTGCGGAGTCGTTCTGGCCGTCGTTGACGGTCACAGTGATGGTGCGATCAGCAACGCTTGGGTCTTCGCTGCTGTTCTGGAAGGTGATCGACTTGATCACGGCTTCGTATTCGGCAGCGGTGGCCGCGCCCGTCAGGGTCAGTACGATCTGGCCATTGACGGTGGCGGTGCTGACCGCGATGTTCGCGTTCGGGCTGCCCACCACCAGGGTGTCGGCGTCCTGAGGGTTGGTCAGGGTGACTTTCGCGCCTTGCAGGTTCGGGCTGTCGGCGTCGGTGACGGTCAACTGGTCGGCGATCGATACGCCAGCCTGGCCTTCGGTGAAGGTGGTTTCGCTGTTGGTGCCGTTAGCGCCGCCATTCGGATCAACAACCGGCAGAGCATCGTTGTCGATGATGGTGGTAGTGACGCTGCCGTTGGTAGCGCTGACAGCGACGTTCTCGAAGTTGCCGCCGCTGATGGCGCCGATCGCCACGGTGACGTTTTCAACGCCTTCCGGGATCGTGTCATTAAGGGTGTTCAGGTCGAAGGTGACGCTGCTGCTGTTGGCAGGGATCTTCACGCTGACCACTTGCGTGTAGTCGGTGCCGTTGGTCGCGGTGCCGCTGTAGGTCAGGTTGATCGTGACTTCGGTCTGCGCCGGGTTGCTCAACGTAATGGTGTACGTGGCGGCCTGGCCTTCAATCACCGACTGGGTGCCGGTGATGCTGGCAATGGTGGTGTCGATGGTGTCGGTGATGGTGGTCACCGCCGGCGTCGGATCGGTCGTCACGACCAGGCCGCCACCGCCCGTTGTGCCAGTGATGGTGGTGCTGATAACTGAAGGGTCGATGTACGGCGTGTTGTTGTCAGCCACTTGAACAGTGGTGGAGCCCGACGTGTCGCCGCCACGAATGACGATGGTCGACCCGTTGGACAGGGTAATGGTCAGGTCCGATGTCGGGGCCTGTGTGACGTTTGCCGTGTACACCAGCGCGCCGCCGGCTTCGGTCAGCGTCTGGGTGGCGGTCAGTGTCAGGGTGCCAGTTGGCAGGGGAGCGGCGGCGTTGCCATTGCCGTTGTCGATCGGCAGGCCGTTGCTCAGCGTAGGAGGCGGCACAGCCGTCGTCCCCAGACCGTTGGTCGGGAAGCCGATGGTCGGATCCACTTCGCCCGCCGTCTCGGTGAGCATCACCACGCTGTGGCCGCCGCCTGCGTTGCCGCCATCACCTGGGGCTGCTTGCGGACCTGCTGCAGTGGCTTCGAGGTCTTTGGTCGGGTCGGCGCCGGCGGCGATGGCCTGCTGCAACTCAGCAACGGACGGTGCCGCTTGAGCGGTGGCTTCGGCAAGGTTGGTGGTAGAAGCCGGTGCGTCTGCGCTCCACTGGCTGTCACGGCCAATGTCCAATTGACGGCCATCAGCAAGCTGCAGCGTGACTGCGCCTCCCGGGCCTGTCACAAGCTGCTCGCCGGTGAACAACCGGTCACCCTCGATGAGCACACGACGAATCCCTTCCGGGGAAACTGCGACTACCTGGCCAACAATGCTTTTGACGATGGCAACAACACTGCTCATGGGGGTGACTCTCCGAAATTACCGTTCAGTTGGTATCCATCATGCTGACCGGCCTTAACTAACGCCGCTTCATACCGGGATACGTAAAAATTCGCATTTGTTTCGATGCCAGATAAACAAGTTAGGGAACTTACTAAGTTGCTCCTAATCTGGCGTCAATTTGTCAACAGCAGGTCGGCACCGGAATTAACTTTCTGCCAAAGTATTGACCTATTCGGCGACATCCTAAACAATCGCTTCCGTAATGTCACATTGATATTTGATGAGATCGCGTATTTCTGCAGTGTGATCGCAAGCGCCCTTCAGAACACTCTCGAAACGATCACTTCAATGGCCATTTTTACGATGCGGCAGTGTGTATTGCTGCGTTTTGAACAAGTACGTTCTCGGGAAACCACCAAAATGCGTAAGCACCTCTTCACTGCTGTACCCCTTATCCTTTGTGCCGGCTTCGTTCAGGCCCAGACCCTGCAGTCCGCCATGCAGAAAGCCATGGACGAACATCCCGAGGTGCAGGCCGGCATCAATGCCCGTATCGCCCAGGACTACGCGCTCCGCGCTGCGAGGGGCGGCTACCTGCCGCGTGTCGACGTCACGGCTGGCTACGGCCGGGCCGGTTCCGATACGCCAAGCACCCGTGCCTCGACCGGTCGTCACGACTACCAGACGCTGGACCGCGGCGAGTCCGCCATCCGCCTTCAGCAGATGCTGTTTGATGGCTTTGCAACAAGTAACGAAGTTGCACGTCAACAAGCCACCGCCAATTCCCGGGCATACTCGCTGTTAAATACAACCGAACGTACCGCGTTGACTGTTGCGCAGGTCTATCTGGATGTTCTTACCCAGCGTGAAATGGTTCGGCTGGCTGAAGAGAACCTGAAGAGTCACGAACGTATTTACGACCAAATCAAACTTCGCACTTCTCGCGGCGTGGGTCGTATGGCCGATATGGACCAGGCCGATGCCCGTCTGGCACAGGCCCGCAACAACCTGATCACCGAACAAACCAACCTGGCCGACGCGCAAACCAATTACTTGAGTGCCGTTGGTCTGGAAGCTGATCAACTAGAAGCACCGTCGCCGTTCGCGATGATGCCTGCCGATCTGAACGAAGCCCGCCGCCAGATGCTGGAAAACAGCCCGGTGCTGCGCTCGGCCGAAGCCGACATCGTTGCCGCTGAAAAGCAGTACACCTCGGCTCAGTCCAATTACTACCCGCGTTTCGATGCAGAACTGGGCCGCAATGCCGATAACAACATTGGCGGTGACGAAGGCCACAACAATGGCTGGGAAGCCATGGTCCGCATGCGCTTCAACCTGTACGCCGGTGGCAGCAACAAGGCCGACCTGCAATCGAAGTCGTACCTGTCGAGCCAGGCACTGGATATCCGCAACAACGCACTGCGTCAGTTGAACGAAGAACTGGGCCTGGCCTGGAACGCCTACAACAACGCTAATGCCCAGGTGCCGATCGCTCAGCAGTACGTCGAGCGGGCCAACAGCGTGCGTACCTCGTACCAGCAGCAATTCAGTCTGGGAGAGCGTACCCTGCTCGACCTTCTCGACAGCGAGAACGAGTTGTTCACCGCGCAGCAGCGTCTGGTGCAGCTGAAAAACCTGCAGACGTACACCCAGTACCGCATCAAGGCGGACATGGGCACATTGCTGAAAAGCCAGGGCGTCGTAGCGCCGATGGCATCGGTTGTGCAGAACGATGTCAAACCGACCGTTCAGCTGCCGGGCATGAACTGATTCTTGACGGAGTCAGCTTCTTTTAATCGTTAAGAAAGAGAGTGTCAGCGTGGACTTGGAATTACCTTCGGCTCAATTAGGTCATGATCCACGCAGCCAGCACGACGATCCGTTACTCGACGGGCTGCTGACACTCTGCGCCCTGCACCACAAGCCAGCGAGCCGGGCGATGCTGACCACCGGTCTGCCATTGCCCGACCAACGCCTGAGCCCGGATCTGTTGCCTCGCGCCGCAGCCCGGGCCGGCTTGCAGGGGCGTTTGCTGCAACGCAAGCTCACCCAGATTCCCGAGATCGCCTTGCCCGCCTTGCTGCTCCTGAAAGAAGGGCGCTCTGCCGTTCTGCTCGGTTGGGAGGGTGAGTCTGCCCGCCTGCTGATCAGCGAAAGTAACGGTGGCGAAGTGCTGATCGAAACCGAAGCGCTGGCGCAGGATTACAGCGGTCGGGTGTTTTTCGCACAGCCGCAGCATAAATTTGACGTAACCCAGGGCTCGCTCATCCCACGCGCTCGCTCCTGGTTCAAAGACACACTCAAGCTGTCTCGCTGGCTTTACGTCGACGCGATCGCTGCCAGCTTCGTGATCAACCTGATCGCGCTGGCTACCCCTCTTTTTGTCATGAACGTCTACGACCGTGTCGTGCCCAACCAGGCCACCGCAACCTTGTGGGTGCTGGCGACCGGTATCTGTGGCGCGTTCCTGTTTGACCTTTTGCTCAAGGGCCTGCGCAGTCTGTGCCTGGATCTGGCCGGCAAGAAAACCGACCTGATCATTTCCGCCACGCTGTTCGAGCGAATCGTCGGCATGGCGATGAAATTTCGCCCGGCGCGGGTCGGCAGCTATGCCCAGAACATCCATGAGTTCCAGGGCATGCGTGACTTCCTCACCTCGCTGACCCTGACCAGCCTCATCGACCTGCCGTTCACGTTGATCATCCTGTTGGTGATCGCGCTGCTGGGCGGGCATCTGGTGTGGATTCCCATCATTGCCTTCCCGCTGGCGCTGGGCATCGGCCATTTCCTGCAAAAACCGCTGACCTCCACTCTTGAGCGCACCATGGCGCTGGGGGCCGAGCGTCAGTCGAGCCTGATCGAAACCCTCGCCGGCCTGGATGCGGTGAAGGTCAACAACGCCGAAAGCGAGCGTCAGTACCAGTGGGAACACACCATCGGTACGCTCAGCCGCCTGGAACTGCGGGTCAAAGTGCTTTCCGGTCTCGCCATGAACATCACCCTGCTGATTCAGCAACTGGCCGGCGTGGCGATGATCTGTTTCGGCGTTTACATGATCATGGACGGCGTTCTCAGCATGGGCGGCCTGGTGGCGTGCTACATGCTCAGCGGCCGCGCCCTTGGCCCGTTGGCGCAACTGTCCGGCCTGCTGACCCGTTACCAGCAAGCGAAAGTGACCATGGTCTCGGTCGATCAGATGATGGAGCTGCCGCAGGAGCGCAACTTCGATGAGCGTCCGCTCAGCCGTCAGGTCCTGCAGGGCGCCATGGAATTCCGCAACCTGGAGTTCACGTACCCGAACCAGCAAAACCTGGCGCTGCGCAACATCAATCTGGTGATCCGCCCGGGCGAGAAGGTCGGCATCATCGGCCGTAGCGGTTCGGGCAAAAGCTCTCTGGCCAAACTGCTGGTCGGTCTGTATCAGCCGGATGAAGGCTCGCTGCTGGTCGATGGCGTCGACATTCGCCAGATCGACGTCAGTGAAGTGCGCCATAACATCGGCTACGTTGCTCAGGACATTCAGTTGCTCTCGGGCACGCTGCGCGACAACCTGATTTCCGGCGCGCGTTACGTGGACGACGAGATGGTGCTGCAGGCCGCTGAACTGGCCGGCGTGCATGAATTCGCCAGCCTGCATCCCCAGGGCTACGAGCTGCAAGTGGGTGAGCGCGGCCAGAATCTGTCCGGTGGTCAGCGGCAGAACGTCGCCCTGGCGCGGGCGTTGTTGCTCGATCCGCCGATCCTGTTGCTCGACGAACCCACCAGCGCCATGGACAACACCGGCGAAGAACGTTTGAAGCAGCGCCTGTTTGGCGTTATAGAGAAAAAGACCGTGATTCTTGTGACACACCGAGCTTCGTTGCTCAGCCTGGTTGATCGCCTTGTGGTCATCGACCGCGGCCAGATCGTGGCCGACGGCCCGAAAGCCGCCGTTATGGAAGCGTTGAAGAAGGGGCAGATCAGTGTTGCTTAAGTCAGGTCAAAACTCCGGTGGCGGCATCTTCGGCTACTTCAAGGGCTCGCCTTCGCTGGAAGGCCAGGCGCTGCCCGAAGTCAAAAAGGCATTGGTGGACGACGCTCCGCGCATCGTGCGGCTGACCATTTGGGCCGTGATCCTGTTCTTCGTGTTCTTGCTGGTCTGGGCGAACTACGCCGTGATCGATGAAGTGACGAAGGGCGAGGGCAAGGCTATTCCGTCGACCAAGATCCAGAAGATCCAGAACCTGGAGGGCGGCATCGTTGCGCAGATCTACGCCCATGACGGCCAGATCGTCGACGCCGGCGCCCCGCTGATTCGTCTCGACGACACCCGCTTTGCGTCCAACGTCGGTGAGACTGAGGCTGATCGTCTGGCCATGCAGCTGCGCGTTGAGCGCCTGAGCGCCGAGGTCGATGATCGTCCGCTGAACATCAGCGCCGAAGCGCGCAAGTTGGTGCCGAATCAGGCGTCGAACGAAGAGTCGCTGTACAAGAGCCGCCGTCAGCAACTAGTGGACGAAGTGGGTGGTTTGCAGCAGCAGTTGATTCAACGGCAGCAAGAGTTGCGCGAATTTGCTTCCAAGCAGGAGCAATACCGCAGCAGCCTGGGCCTGTTGCGCCAGGAGATCGGCATGTCCGAGCCGTTGGTGTCCCAGGGCGCGGTGTCGCCGGTGGACATCCTGCGACTGAAGCGCTCTGAGGTGGAAACCCGTGGTCAGCTGGACGGCACCACCCTGGCAATCCCCCGCGCACAAGCGGCGATTGCCGAAGTGCAGCGCAAGATCGATGAGACCCGTGGCAAATTCCGCAGCGACGCGCTGACGCAATTGAACGAGGCGCGCACCAACCTTTCGAAGGCGCAGTCGACGGCCAAGGGCCTTGAAGACCGCGTCAACCGTACGATGGTGACGTCGCCGGTGCGTGGCGTGGTCAAGCAGATGCTGGTCAACACCGTCGGCGGGGTGATTCAGCCGGGCAGCGACATCGCCGAAGTGGTGCCGCTGGATGACACGCTGTTGGTAGAAGCGCGCATTCGTCCACAAGACATCGCCTTCCTGCACCCGGGTCAGGAAGCGATGATCAAGTTCACCGCCTACGACTACACGATTTATGGCGGGCTGAAAGGAAAGCTGGAACAGATCGGCGCTGACACCATTCAGGACGAAGAGAAGAAGAACACCTTCTACGTGATCAAATTGCGCACCGACCGCAGCCACCTCGGCACCGATGAGCACCCGCTGCTGATCATCCCCGGCATGGTCGCCTCGGTGGACATCATCACCGGCAAGAAAACCATCCTGAGCTACCTGCTCAAACCCGTACTCAAAGCCCGTGCCGAGGCATTGCACGAGCGTTGATGGCAGAGGGCCGCGTGCTTTTTGTGGGACCGGCTTCAGCCGGGAAGGGGTCGGGTGCCACACCGGAAATCTAATGGTGCTGATACCGGCCTCTTCCCGGCTAAAGCCGGTCCCACTGACACGCCGCACACTCGTAGGACCGGCTTCAGCCGGGAAAGCGTCAGGCGTGACACCGCAAATGTATGGTTGTTCTCGCGGGCCTCTTCCCGGCTAAAGCCGGTCCTACAGACCGCGCACCTCGTGGGACCGGCTTTAGCCGGGAAGGCGTCGGGTGCCACACCGGAAATCTATGGTGTTCACCCAGGCCTCTTCCCGGCTAAAGCCGGTCCCACTGACACGCCGTACACTCGTAGGACCGGCTTCAGCCGGGAAAGCGTCAGGCGTGACACCGCAAATGTATGGTTGTTCTCGCGGGGCTCTTCCCGGCTAAAGCCAGTCCTACAGACCGCGCACTAATAGTGGGACCGGCTTCAGCCGGGAAGGCGTCGGGTGTCTGTAGTGGTCAACTAATTCCGGACACCTCGATAGGTGGTTTCGACGCCATCGTCCGTTCGTAAACGGTCGGTGGCAGGTACCCCAGTTTCGAGTGCAGCCGCTCGTTGTTGTAATACCCAA